>WLWD01003158.1_pt1 | contig 36476 bp, 38 predicted proteins | sample 6712731 | NCBI WGS metagenome assembly WLWD01 (sample SAMN12718690, study PRJNA576275) | sponge metagenome | isolation source: marine sponge | host: Mycale hentscheli | place: New Zealand: South Island, Marlborough, Capsize Point | collected 2014-11-01 | reverse complement strand
CAAAGTGGAGTCAACTCTACCTAATTCACCCACTTACTATTGAATGCACCCCTAATTCCTCCTCTTCTGAATCAGCCTCTTGGTCTTCTAGTTCAAGAGGTGCTTGAGCAGATCCACTCTGATGATCAGAAGAAGCCACATCCCACACTACAGCATCATGGTGACCTTCCACTCTCAAGTGCTGGAAAGTACTGGAAGTCTATGGAAAAACAAAAACAAAACAATAATAAACATTTCAAACATTTAACATAAAAGTGTGAAACTACAATATAAACAAACCACAACAACAAAATCCCCCTATCTCCATCACATCAATTAAATTGCCAAAAGCTTACATTAGTATAAATATGATGATATAATATCTACTTTAACAAATCCCACCTCATTAGAAGCTGGATTTCCAGTCTCCTTAGGCAAATCTTCATTAGCATCCATCAATTTGGGACGCTTTACCATGACATCATCTTCATCAGCAGCCAGCTCACGTTTATTTAACTCTGGAAGGTTTGGTTTCTTCGGTACTTTATTCTTTGTTAGTTAAGGCACACAAGTTAGATAAAAAGAAATATTATTATTACACCAGACTATAAATAAGATCAAACAAGTCATTGTTAAAACCAAAGTAAATTCAATACTGTCTGTTCGTCTGTCTGCCAGTTTTCTCTCTTTCTGTCGGTTTGTCTAATTTTTTTAAATGTCTCATGAACTTACACAATACAAGGCCCATTAGTGCTAATACACACTTTTGAATGCAGCAAATGCATTACAAAATTTTTTGAATTTTTAAAAAATATACGCAAATAAAAGTAAAAATGAAATAATACGTATATATATAAGTAACTAGCAATGAGCAAGCTAGCCCAGTTATATTTTTACTAAAATATTTACATTCTCAAAAAGAATATATTTCAAGTTTTATTCTGACATTAGTAGGCTGCAGAAGAGTGAGCCCTGAGCTATACCTTATTGTGTACATTTTTAGCTTTTAGCTTCTCATCTCTAGATTTTTTTGAGCCCAAGTGTAGTGTTTAACATCACACTGAGTAGAAATTTTAACAGCACACTGAAGTTGAAGTGAGCTGGCCATTGAACAGTACTGATTACTCATAATTCTTCCAGATGCTTCACCAAAATATACAATTAAGTGTGCTAGAGTGAAAATAATACAAAAATCTCAACAGAGATATACCTGGGAGTGTCTCACTGGTACACTTGGTCGCCATTGAAACAAATGAATACAGCAAGTTGTAAAAGACTGATACCAATAAAACATACCTCCTCAAGTTGACTTCTGTTGACTGGATCTTGTTCTTTGTGTGCAGTCAGAGGCTGCATATCCTCCTCTTGTGTTGGACAACCCTCTGTTTGAGTCTCCTAATCCAAGTCACAACAAATTTGGAATTAAAAAAAATTAATCAATTAATCTAAACAACAACAAAAAATAAACAGTAACAACATAAAAGCAACAAAAACTGTACAACAGGAAACTAAAGAGTAGTCTAAGGCCCAAATCACTCACCTCATCCATTTGATCTCCTTTAACTTGATCACCATCTTCTCCAGAAGACTTAGAATTCTCTTTATCTTCCTGCTTTCCACTGTTCTCCATTTGTGTTTCCTGATTTAGCCAACAATAGTATTAGAAAAATGTTATCACACATTATCCAATTCACCTCTATTTGAGCACTAGAGTTCCCCGGGAGCTGCTCATTCAGTGAAGAAGGATCGACCCCATCCTGACCTGTTTGTTCTTTGGACCACATATCTTCATTGGTCTAAAGAAAATATAATATAAACAAATAACAGTAGGGAGTCAATCATCTAAACTTCGCCACTTCAGCCAATCAAACCCCCCTAATCTCATAATAACATGTACAAATATAAAACTTTGCTCAGCAAATCTGATAAATATCAACTTCCAAGCTCTCACTATGTCTACCTATGTCCACATGCAAATCACAAGCTCCAGCTCTATGATGAAGACACTTTTGCCTTGTAGTTAAAATTGGTATACTTGTGCAAATAATCTTTAAAAAAAAAAAAAAAAAAAAAGCTGATTAAGTTATTCTTGGCTGGAATAATTATAATAATAGCAAATTTTTCTTGTTCTAACAGCCAACGTTTTATGTTAAATTAAACTTAACCCGACGTTTTGACTTCTTGCCGTTGGCTGCTTGAACGAGAAAATTTGCTATTAAAAAACAAGCCTGTGGTAGCTAACTCCAAAGTAGTAGGTTGTGTGGTTAACAGATAAGCACCCGCATATCCGACGATCCTGTACTATAGGTGAAGTGACAGAAGACCCTCTAGCCTGTTTTCACACTCACAGCTTACACTAGAAGTGGAACACAAAGCTAGAAAAGCAGCCACCAGAGAAGAAACAAGCTCACTGTTATGACATAATTTTCCAGATGATCAATTGAGTCGTGCCACATGACTAAATTCAGCCATCTGCAGAATGGGAAAGCTGTAGTTTTTTTTCTCTTTACGGACACATTTTCTATCACTTTTGGATCACACCAAGGGGATATTTTTTACTGCTTTGGCGTGATTTTTCCAACATGCAAACCCCAAACCTGTAGCACATACATTTTCTGGTGAGGCTAATTCAACTTGGATAAGCTACAGAATACCCCTCACTCTCAACATTATCAGTTAACTGAAGTTTAAATGTATTGGCAAAATACTAATGTTGCACGCAATGCTTAAGGGAGCTCCAGTATTCATATACATATGTATCGTTTGAAGCAAAATATTTCAAAGGAAGTAATATAAAAGAAGGAGTAAGTTCCCAATAAATGTGATGTACCTGAGGCATTTGTTCTTCATCACCCATATTTTCATCTATCACACCGCCAGCTTCATCGCCTTCTTCTTCTTCGCCCATATCCTCTTTCTGATCAGAGGTCTCCATGGACTCATCTCCATCCTGCAGGTCTACAAATAATAGCACAATAAAATCATCTATCAAGTTTAGATCGAGAGAAGTTCTTGAAAGAACCATATTAATTATGATTCCACACCCAATGATCTGCCACACCCACTGATCCATCACACCAACTGATCCATCAGTTATAATAATATTAACATTTATAATAATTTATGACCAAGAGAGAATTTAATAAAAATTAATTATATCTCATTATGTCACCCATTCTAATGCATACTCAACTCACCATCTTGCTCCAAGTCACTCGCCATGTCCTCCAGTTTAAGCTCCCCCAATTCCAAGTCCCTGGGGTCATTATTCTGCACAAGAGATAAGAAAAGAGTTACTAAAATGATTTCACTTTATAACAGCATGTATCGCATTACTGAATCCACATCATCAGTTGGCTGCTCGTAATCAATCTTTTCTTCATTAGGAGCATCACTGTCAGGTAAATCTTGGTCTTTATTCTTGTCTCTTTTCTTGTCTTCTTGGTCGCCTGTACCAGCATCATCTGCACAGAAATGATACCATAGAAGTAAAGGCAATGGCATAAGAAGCAAGTCCACCTGTACCTTCCTTTGCCATTATCCTGGCTTCTTCCTCTTCAGCACTACCACCACCTGATTCTTTCTCTTGTGACTTGGAACTCTAACAAACAGCACACAGGAATACAAACACACACATAACAACAACAACAAACAAGTATTACTGAAACTCACTCTAAGTGTTTCTACTTACCTCTTCTTCTTTTTCTTCATCTTCTGCCCACATATTTCTATCCAGATCCTCCGGCTGGTCAGACTCTAGCTGTCCTATTTGATTATCTTCATCTTCTTCATCATTCTCATCTAATGAGATAGTTATTGTATTATACAACTCCAACAATATAAATACTACAAAGTATTAATAATACTGTGTGAAATTATTTTTAAAGAATTTAAAATTTATAGACAAGCATGAAAAGAGTATGCAATACATTCCATGCAAGTCAAATAGCAAAAAGCATGATTCTATACACAATACTTGCCGTTTTCTTCATCTTCATTATCATTTTCTGTATTTTTTGGCACATCCTCAACGTTTCCTTCGAAGTCGTCATCCATCTCTACAGCATCTTCTTCTTTGTCTTCCTGTTCTTCTTCTTTATCTTGACCACTGTCATCTTTCTCGCCACCCCCACCTCCATCCTACCATGTAAGCAGATATTGACCATTACATACATACATAATCAAAAACAAACTTTTCTCACAAGGTTGTCTTTCTCTGCAGTCTTGCTAACGTTGGACTCTCCTTGGCCTTCATCAAATCCACCAGCTTCAATGTCAACAAAATCAGTTCCTTCACCTTCTTTGGAATCCATCTCTTCTTGTGGAGTACAGAACCCCTATGATTAAATACAATATCAAACAGAATTCATAAAGATAGTAAATTGTATTAGACGGTTATAACAAATTACAACTAGATTACTTATCACTAATTCATTTATCCTAAATCTTAAGCACACAAAGTTGAAAACTGACTAAGAAAAGCTCTAGCTCTCTTTAAAACATGTAATTTCTTACTTTGCTGACAAGAGTAGTGAAGGTCTTCAATAAGACGGACAAAAGTTTCCCCAGAGAACCGTGTGCCACAATGATATCAGTGAGGAGCTTCAAGTGAACACGAGTGTATTGGTCTAGCAGTACCAACCATCCTTCCAAGACCACGCATTCCTTAAGAATGAATACAGCATGTTTCAATAATACACACTCCTACATAAACACCATTAGAGTATGAAATACCTTTACTTGAACACTTGGTAAAAGATGAAGTATTTTTGATGTTGCTTCGAGTACCTTTTGGCAGAGATATGAAAAATCAGATTGCAAATACATACAAGGAATACATTGTATCATATTTCTATCTATTTTTTTTTACCTTTAATGAATTTATTCTTTTCATAGCTTGCACGGTGAAAGTGCTAAGGGATTTAATACTGGGGAAATTTTCAGAATCTATAATTATAGTAAAAATGATTTAAACAAGGATGACCAGTTGGGTACTTGCATTAATTCACCTTCTGACATTTGAGCCAATACAGCCCTGTAGTCAACCATTAAATGTTGCATGCCAAGAAAAATTTCTTTGGCATTATCATTTACAAAAGCCTTTAGATCAGCCTCAGTACCAGATGTTATGGAACTTTCATCTCTGTCAGAATGTAACCAGGTGAAAAAATTGCTGTGGCAATCTGACACATCTTGGTAGAAGGAAGCCAAAAATGAAAACATCCCTTCTCTGAAATAAGAAAACATTCAGTTAATAGCAAAGGAACTGACTTAAACTAAAACACTTTACTTACTCTAAAGACATGTCATCCAACAGAGACAAGACTTGTGACAGAGACTGAAGGAAACTGCCAATGGCTTCATAACCTTCCTCCAATTCACTTAGTCTTGAACTGCAAAGATAATATAATATAGCAATGCCCTGATTAATATGTGCCAGTACTAACCAGCAGTAATAGGTTATAATACACAACAGGTGTATGACATTTTCATAAAAAAAGATGTCTATGGTTACCTAGGAACAAACTGGTATTGAGACGATCTAAATTCTTTTTCCAGAGTTACACACTTGTGGTATGTTTTCAACAAGACTGGAGAATGATTCTATAAAAACAAAACACACCCAAAAAACAGCTCTTAACTGACAAAGCTCTACCTATGTAAATACAACCCTATGTTTCTCACACTGAGTGTTCCAACAGCCTGGTCTAGCACTGATCTATTCCCACATCTGGCGACTCTAGGAAACTCTCCCTGTGAGTGAGAAGTAATGGAGAAATTGAGTTCATCTGGCATTGTGCTAGATAGCAGCTTGAAGTCTTCTATTGTCTTTATACTTCCCTCACTGGCACTGCCAAGACAGGTCTAAAAAATACGCAAAAAATTGAAAGTTAAAACAATTTAAAAATAAAAATAAAATTGTTTTTTAATAATACAAGGTTTTTTTTTTCTTTTGATCTCATTTGTACTTACCAGCCATTTCATAAAGTCTGTTAGTACAACATGGTGGCAGTCACTGGCAACAACACTCCTTATTCTGTTTGTGGCACTCCTTCATTATAAAGAATGTACAATATAGAGCACTGCCAGTAATCACATGATATATCAGACTTACAATAAAATTTCAGATGACTTGAGTCCATCCTGTAAAAGATGCCTTTGAGAAGAAACCAATGACAAGAGTTGACTGACATATCCTTGGCAACGAGTTACTTGACCCAATGTCAACTCCTAAGCAAAACCACAACAAAAAATATAAACAACTATTAATTCTTTATCTTCAGTTATGTAACCATATTAAAAACAAACAACAACAACAACAACAACAACATACACCCAAATTAACACAAAGCATTGCACTAGAGTAACATAATGCAAACTAACTTTGGAAGGATTTTGAAATGCTGATTGAAAAGTAGTAAACCTGGCAATGCAGCGATAATAATAAAATTGTGACTTGTCCCATAAATCTCTAATGTGTCTATCGTCCACTGATCTAAATACAATAGAGATACATGCTAATCATAACATCTGCATTAAAATGCCCTAGCATTCTACTAACACAACACTGGGAAGTTCCAGAGCTGGTAAGTTAAATACTGTAATAGTGAACTCTTCCTCATTGGCAATAGCTTTCCTGTATAAAAGACCTGTGTACAAACGGGAGTTGTAAGATATCCTTTCAAGTGACCATTACTCCAAATACCTTCAATCTTCAAACTCTTGAAAAGTTCGCTTAAAGCTTTACGCTTTTGTGTGCTCCTCAGTTTTATAGCTGCTTTTCTTTTTTCAGAATCAACCTAATTAAATACCATGCAGTCTATCATTATAATAACTATGCATACAATTATAAAATACCAAACCAACAATAATTTGGAGTTTAAAATATAGCAAATATTAACTCACTCCTTTCAGGTAAGTTTCAGACTGCAAATCCTGCACTGTTTCAATGATTGATCCTAAAAATATATATAAATAAATAAAATTATACTATAGAACCAGACAGCAAGAGAGAGCCATAACTGAGAACATTTAACACAATTAAATCCACTCGAGACAACAGAATTACAGTGTTGTTTTTTTCACTCTACTAATCTATTTATATTTACAAACATGCCCCAAATAGAACACAATCAGAATGTTGACAAGTTAATATAATTTCACTTTACAACCAATCAATCCTACCAATACTACCCATCTAAACCAGATACATTATACTCCCAACATAATCATGCATACCAACTTACCAGTGAGATCATCCACTTCACTGCCCCAGCAGACACAGACACTTGCCTTACAATACTCTTCCAAATAGCCAACCATTCTCTTGTAAGCTACTCCAGTAGATAAATCCTCACTGATTGAAACAGATTGAAGTAGATTCTAATGGAAATAAATGAATTAGCAATTAATTAATTAGAAGTGTGAATTAAAAAAAAAAAAAGAAAAAAAAAAAAGAATTACCTGGTGATGTTCTATATCAGTGGAAGGATAAGTACAGACTCTCTTGCTCAAGTTCATCAACATTATTTTCAGAGCAGATTTATAACCTTCATCACCGTGTCTTTCTACAGACTGAGACTCTAAACTAGAGTCTGATAAAACCGGCTTAACTGGTTGATGAAGAATACCCTAAATAATACATGAATACATTGAACCATAAGTAGACAGGTGGAAGAATGCGTACCTGGTATTTAGTAACGAGTCTCATGACAGTTCTGTGGCTCTTCTCTGTGGACAGTTTGATAGACCAATAACTACCATCATTCCAGCGCAGAATAGAAAGTTGTTCCTATGAAAAACATCAAAAAGGTTCATTATACCTATAAAAAAGCAAATAAAATCATAAAAAGAAAAAGAATTATAAATTATTGATCACATAAGTTCATTATGCATCATTGCACATTAAAATCTATATAATAACAACGACGACAACGACCGACGGTGTGTATCCAACAATAATTTATGAGCGTATGGTTCAGTAAAGCATCGCCATTTTATGGTAGGTAAAGTATCGCCACATTCAGTAGAACGTGCTGGCTACTTCTAAAAAGCGGGTGCAATAGATGATGGAAGGCGGCGTAGGTTTCAAAAAGGAAGGCGAAAGTACGGAAGAGAAGGTAAAAGGAGATTAATCGTAACTGAAAAGCAGATGGAATCGGCGAGGTAAGGGGTATAGGTTTACAATGGAAGGGAAGAGAAGGCAAAAAGGCGAGCGATTAATTACAACAAAAAGCGGGTGGGGGGTTAGTGTTCAAAAGAAAGGTTAAAGTACAGAATAGAAGACAAAAGTTTCTCAGAGTAGGACAGAAATTCAGAAGCAGGAGAGATAGACAGGAAAAGGGAGTTCCATGACTCAAGAAGTAGAGCTGAAGACAGGAGAGGTGGGGTAGAAGAAAAGCTCAGATAGCTTAGAAAAAAGAGAGTAGAGGAGGGAAACTTATGTAACCTTAACCAATGGTAGAGAATGATAACTGAGCAAGATCACTTGTGCTACTGCATTCTTACTTTGCAATACGTCAAGTGCCACTATGTGGCAGGGAACTTGCTAGTAAATAAATAATCACTGACTTGAAAATCTAGCATCCCCACCCAATAATCAATCTCACATGAAACTCCTTCTCTACTGGAGCCTCAAGACCTTGCAGAGATTTATGAACTGCTCCCACAAACTGGTTGTAGAACATGTACACATTACCAAGGGGACCAGACAAGATGGTAGTATCTGCACATGTTAAAACAACAACAACAACAACAACAACAACAACAACAACAACAAACTTGCTCAACATTTTATATTATACACAAACAGTACAATGGTTGCATCAAGTCAGTACACCATAATGATGAAACCTAGTATAACTAACAGTACCTTTTTCAGCCATGTCCTTGTAAAATGTCCGGACTAAATTCAGACGCATGCCAAACTCTGCCAGACTAGAAGTCTCCATGAACTGGTGAAGGGAACGGATGAAATCACTGACATCTGGTGTGTGTGTGTGTGTGTGTGTGTGTGTGTGTGTGTGTGTGTGTGTGTGTGTGTGACAAACAAATAACTGAAGGAATTGTACAATGAAGTGAGGAATTGATACTTCATTACAAAAAAAAAAATACACGTGGGCTTAACTCCCATATACCTTTAGTAGAGTCAGCCACATACTCCTTGCACAGGCCATAAATGTGGAACCACCACTTCAGGCCTCCAAGAACAACCTCATGCTTGGATACTTCTAAAAGCTTCTTCCACGCACTGAACACATTTCATTGAAGTAACAAAACATTCGCTTCCAGCAAAGGTAACATCTTACTTCAATTCTTTCTTTCTCCATTCCAGCACGAGTTGAGTAATGGCCTGTAACTGACTCATGATACTAACACGACCGCTAGCGTATGACTCCCAGTCCTACGTATAATCAAACTGTTGAAAGAGGTCAAGCTAATATAATAAAATATCCAAGTACCTGTGCCTTCTTCAGGACGTATTCTAAACCAACTAAAGTTTTCATTAGTGGAGATTGGATCTCAATTTCCAAAACTTTGTCACAACCTTTAGAAATCTAAACAAGCAACATTTAATTCAGTCTATGGAATTGTATGAACAAGTCACTCAGTGGTCTACCTGCAATAGTGTGGGATGGTCTGGCCATTCTGACAGTAGTTCATCCAAGCGAGACTGAAGGTCAGTGATGACATCACGTGCCCTAACATTCTCTGATGGTGCTGGATCTTTGTACACATTGTATTTTCTATACAAATCAATAACCAGCACTAGTGTTATGAGCTCTTACTATTACTTAGCTACTAGCACTTACTTGTTGGTAGACAACTGAGCTGTAGTGGAACCCAAGGCAGAGTGACATTGTGTTAAATGTGCAGTGATAAGAGAGTTATCAAGCTTGAGGCCTATAAGTGTGAAAGTTCAAGAGGAGGATTAAGTTCATTGGATTACAGTATTAATTGAAATAGTATAAATCTTCATCCTTCGTATTTCAATTAACTACAAATATTATTTTAATACTTGCCTGGAATACATTCCATCATTTTGGTCAAGGTGCTCCCCAATTGATAGGACATATCTTGAGAGCTCTTCACCACCGCTGGGATTGTATCCTCATTGTACAACATCTGGTGGAGATTAGCAACAGACTGCAGCTCATCTGATGTCAATGTGACAGCATTAATGTCTTCCTCAGCCATCTTGCCCTTCCCTCCACTCCCATCTTCCTCTTCCACTTCATCGACCCTGCCATCCTCCTCCATAGCCATCACTCCGTCCTCATCTTCCCAATCCTCGAACACGGGGAACATCTCCCTCAGCTGACTCTCCGAGATATCATCCTCAGATTCTTGTATGACGTGGGTTTTGGATCGATACTTATACAGACTTTGTTCTTCTTGCTCCTTGGCTCTGAGCTCAGCTTCCGAGGCAGACCAAAGTCTCCACCAATGATCTAACAGTTTCTCTACCACCGGAAGCTCAGAGTGCCTAATCACTCGGACTGTCTGGACATGCTCAGTGAGGTGTGACACAGCTAGGAGAGTAAACCTGCACAATTTGTTTGGAAGAATTTAATAGTAAAATATATACCATAAAGCAGTAGTGGCTTACTTCTTCCTCAGGTCCTTATTGACAAAATCTAGGATAAAAGAAAGACTTAAAATATATTTTGATTGTAACCACTATTAAAACAACAACAACTAAATACATGAAAAAGGGAATTTCAGTATAATGAGTCAAGATTGAAAATTAACATACATACCAATTGTGCCGCTAGGTCCAAGGGTAAGCTGATGAATATAGTTGAGATATTTCAATGGATCTTCCACAGAGTTCTTGACAGGGAAAACACTCAGCTGACTCACGACATCATATATCTGAGCCTGAATAGAAAACAAAACAATGAAAATAAAATTGAGTTTGACAACAATGAAATAGATAAAAATCCATTACTCTAAATTAAATCTCACCATTCCTCTGCTATTGAAGTAGTTCACCATGGATACAGTATTGAGACCATCTAAAATCTATTAGAGCACCATTAAAATGAGAACGCTATTATTTAGTAACTTCTCACCAGTGTAAGGCCAGCAGTGAATGGTGCCACTACATCTGAGTATGTACTAAACTCTGTCTCGAGTCTTCTCAAGGTTGCCATCACAGACTTAGTCCATGAAACCACTTTCTGCCAACCCACGCTGCTAGTGGACCCAGAATGAATTTCCTCCAGCAAATAATTCATCTTCTTCACTGAGCACACTGATGCCATTACATCACTTGTAACCTGAACAAGCTCCTTATACTAAACAAAATGAATAACAAAGATTATATAAATAACAAATTAAATTATTAAATAATTAATTTAAAATTAATAAACAGAAAAACAATCCAATAATAATTAACACACAGACACAAAAACAAACAAACTAAAACTGCCAATACTATAAAACAACCCTATTAGAATCAATTAGTTTATACCTTTGAACTGTTAGTTCGTTTATTAGGATAACTTGAGCATTCCCCAAGTTTGTTGGCTAGGATTTTGGACTTGTACTGCAGCATAGACAAAACCTCAGGCATCCTGTCAGCTTCATAGAGATCTGTGAATTTCTTTCCAGTCATCATAGAAAAGTATTGGTTCCAAGCTTCAATGTTGCACGTGATCTTTTCCATCTGACACACCCACAAATAAGAAGCAACATTAAGCATAAAAAGAACGCATAGCTATCATCATTATCACACACCTGAACGAGATAAAACTTGAACTCTGTACTGGCAGTTGCCATGGGATCCACTGGAGCTGGGGTAAACAACTGGCACATGACATTACCCAAATAACACTTTGCCTTGCCAATATTGACCAGCAATTGTCTTTCATTGTCCACAGTGTTCTCTTTAAATAGCAAGTCTAGTTTGGTCAAATTGTTGACTGCATCTTTAAGACTGCATTCTATTTTAGACCAAGGAGCGTAATTTTTCAAAGCTGTCCGAGCTTGCCGGCAAATATCAGTTACTAGTTCAATGGTAGGCGGAGTTGAAGGACAGCTTGTGGTAGATGTACTGATGGTTTGAATAGCTCCTCTAATGGAGTACACCAGTTGATTACATATACAAGTCACAGCTTCTTTTTCCTTTGATCTAAAAACAAATAAATTGACATGGAGGTTTCGGTAAGTAGTAGTAATAACTTCAACTATTAGTACTACTACTAACCAGAAAAACAGAAAATACAACAAGCATAAAAATAAAGTCTAGCAAGAATTCTATGTCCTCACACTGATTCTTTAACCCTTTCGATGCCGTAGCCGCATATATGCAAGCGAGAACAGGTCCGCGTTCTCCGAATTAAAAAAATAATAATCTATTTTAGATTAAACAGTCATTTCTTTTTTATTCGTAAAATAGGCATTTTACTACCTTTAAAAACAACAATATTGAACCCGTACAGGCAGGTTACATGTGTTTTTTTTAATTGTCTGAAAACTGAGATCGAGAATTTTATTTTTTTACCGAGAATTTTCAGGACGCTGAGCACCCAAACATTTTGTTGCCTACGGACTTCAAACACTCAGAATAGAAAGTATGAAGCATACAGAGAGTCCCTCAGCAGTTTGGAAGAATATGGATAATGTTTTTCCTACCAGACATCACAGAGCAATTGATTGGGGTAGTTCCTTGGAGTCTAAAACATGCTGTAAAATGGACTGGTTCGGGTTCATTTTCAGGCTTTTAGAAGCTTATTTTGCTTGTTATAAGGCTATAGCTACCTACATTATATGCCTGGCTGTTTGTTTATGGTTGCTTTGCAGTAGAAATTCAAAAATCAAATTCGAATTCTAAAAGACGCCCAAAGTATTGAAGAAAGTTAGCGTCGATAGGGTTAATCATACTTTTACCAGTTTTAATACCTATTTGGTGAGCAATGAATGGCTATATATGTGTCAATTAAATGAATAATAATAATAATTAAAAAGAAAAAAATGGTCGAATTGCAGTTCTGTCTTTTAGACATTAAAGAAGTGCTTACACTAAAAGAAAGAAGTGATATACCTTGCACATACACACACGAAAGTCCCATATTCTTATGTAAATGTTTAACTGTTGATCAACCTACAGGTAGGACAAACTGTGGTAAACGCCCATAGTTCCCTGGAGCCACAGGAAGTGCTGGAGCTGAGTGAGTTCTTCCTGCTTCTCATGATAATTACCAAGAGTTACAGTTGCTGACAGAGACGTAGTGGCATGACTCTCTTCATCAAAAGGTGGGCAAAAGTACTCAAAAACCAATGGACTTAAAATACTCTACAACAAAAGCCAAGAAAGAATTGAATCAATACAAGTTACATAATATTGGTTTATGACAGGACAGTTGTTTCCTGTCCTAAAGTAGACATAAATCAATCCCTCCCCCCACAACAGTGATGCAACAGCATTGTTGTGGTTGCTAGCTAAAAGAGTAAAATAATTATTACCTGGGAAGAGCACACCCAAGAGATCTGCAGCTGCTTCCTGTTGAAGAGTGAATCTAATCCAGCCAATAAACTCTCACTTGATGTGACTGACATGAAACTTAGCTGTGGTTTCTAAAAAGAAAAAGAAAAACATTACAACATCAAGGTCCGGTTCAAATAACAGTAGCTTATAGCAACTGATCGCAGTCTTAAAGTATGTCTTCATATTCAATCACTCACTTCTATACTACATTATTATATTATTATTATCATCATCATAATCATCATCATCATTATAGTACGGTGCTTTAATTGCCCATTCAAAAATGTACAGGGGAAAATGCTGTTCATGAAACAGAATGGAAAAGTGAAATAGCACAGGGAAAGTAAAACAGCACGGAAGCTAAGTGAAGTCATTGTGCATGTATGTGCAATGCTAGCCTTGGAAGTACACTTTGAGTAGTTTCTAGCTGTAGACTATTGTATGTCATTCTTTAACACTTCAGTTCTATCTGTATTAGACTGAATTACTCCAACAGATTCTGAGGAGCCATGTGAGAACAAAGTACCGGAGGAAGCCAATCAAAAAATATAGAGACAGTCAGTGAACAATACAGTGTAGCTACAGTGAAATTGAAGGGAAAAAAAAAAAAAAAAAAAAAAGCTGGCCTATTACTGAGTGATAACATGGGTAATCTGTCTATTCGGATTTAATTACACTCGTAAAGCAATTTAAGTAGCACTTGGCTTCACCTCGTACAATTTAAACCGGATAACTCGTGCTATTAATTCTAAATAGCATGATTGCCTATTTTACAAGTTGGTGACCCATACCATGTAATATATACAGCTCCCATGTGATAGGATATTGGCTCTCCAACCCTACACCATTGAGCATATCAGTTTAGTAATAATGTATACCGGTATTCACTTTACACACATCCTGCTCTGGCCCCTAACCAAACTTTATTTCCAATCCTAATACTTTTCACCACCTCATTTTTACAAATCTGAACTCCCAGATGGCTGACCTTGGCCTTCAACTGCTCCATACATGGTTGTAGTTCTTCGGCCAGAAATCTTGGTAAATTCAGGACGTGCTGAAAAAGCAAAGCAACATTATATTATGCCACTAGATTAGGTGACTTTACCTTCACGCCTACTCTGTCCTCATTGCATGATTCCACAGGATCAACACTTTGTGTTAGAGCAATGTAGATGTTAGTCCGTCTCATGAGCTCTTCTAGAGGTTTCATACTGTGTATCAGCTTCTTCAAAGGCTTTAAGCTGTGGCATTAACATAGAGAAACAATTGAAATGCAACTTTAATAAATGAAAGAATTATGAAAAAATAAAGTCATTATTAAACTTAAGTGTGGCCAGAAAATTACTAGTATTATGTACTATTGATTACAATATTTGTGAGCACAAAACTGTTAACTATCCAAACTGGCTGTACACCATGTAATATTATAGTTGTAGTGTGAAAATAAAATAAAATATAAAAAAAAGCAATTTGGCTATTTCTGTTGGACAATTGTATGTACTTCAGATAACAAATGTGAAGAATCCACAAACTAATAAAAACTTACTTAGCTGTGCCCTTATTCTGGGTTAGATGTTGAAGACTGTTCTTTTTCAATAAACTCCAGGCACAAGCTATCATAGAAAAATCAGTAGCAGGATCCACGCCAATGGAATAGAAAGCCAACATCCAATCCATAATGGTGTCAATCTAACCATTTACAAACAACAAACTTTTGAAATAAGTATCATTACTTTGACAAATGAGTATGGTCACTGACACTCTTTTATTTATTTATTTTTTTACTGTTCATCCAGTACGTGACATACATGAAAAACAAGCCAACCCCCCCCCCCCCCCTCCAAAGTCCTGTCATTGACAAAACCATGTAACTTTGTGAAGTTTTGACGTGAGACATTTTACTGACCGTTCCCCATATGTCTAGTAACCCAATATTACTCATTTAACCCTTTACCTGGCCATCTAATCCAGTATGCACATAGAATACGCCCCCCCCCCCCCCCCCCCAACACACACAGAGGAGATTACCCTTACCTTGCCTTCCAGTATGGTGAAATTAGACATGGTGAACAGACACGCTTCTAAGAAGCACTCGGATATGTAGCATAGTACTGGATGCGGAAGTCTATGTGCTGAGGCTGTACCTTTTGGGAAATAAAAACATTTAGTCATTTTCACCCAAATATAGTCATCAATACTTTATAGACTTTGAATTAATTCTGGCTGTTAAACATATAAGAATAAGTAGTAGCTGCCAAGAAGGCATGAGAAAGCCCTATGCCTCATCCACATGCGACTTTCAAATACATTTAGATACCTGTGAAGACCTTGAGTGAAAGGGAGAGGATGGACTCATTTCGCACTGTAGGATGCATGAGAAATTCATATTCTTGCATCCAGTGTAACATACTCAATAACTGGAAGAAGTAAAACACTGTTCTACACACATAGATACACAATGCTGTGAATTTCAATACACTATCACATGCTAATATGTCACAAATACAGTAGGAGACAAAATAAAGTCCCAAATTCCATTCCGTAGAATGGCCGTTGGCATGATTAAAAAACGGGAGAAAAAACGATAAGCCGGTTGGTAAAAAAAAAACCCAACTACGGCAGTTCCGTTTAACCCGTATTACCATTTTAATCTTTCTCGTTCACTGCATGCCTCACTCCAAAGAAATATAAAAAATCGTTTATCCAATAAAAGGTTCCGATTTTTTGCTTATATGTTCCAGAGGTGGAGCTTTTCCGGTTAAAAAAAAAATCTCATGGAGAATAATTAGCTCAACCACCACACAGTATCAATGTTTTTTCAATGTTAGGACCTTCTCAGGCTTAGATTTTTTACTACTGAAAGTCCATCAGTAGCTAACGGAAGACCTGTGGACCTCGTTATAGCTGAGCGCCCGTCGAAACTTCGATCTGCAGCTTTATTGGAGCAAGTTAGCTTGCTGATATAGCTATGGAAGAGTTTCTAGCTAGAAAATGTTAGTGAATCGACGGAAAAGCTTTACCGTTTTATTTTTTTATTTTAATTTATTAATTTTTTTTACCGTTTTAGTATACGGTGTTGGCCATTTAGTCAAAACGGTACGGAACGCAACGGTTAAAAGACTACCGTTTTAAAGCCGTACTATGGAACGGAATCTGGAACTTTATTTTGTCTCCTACTCAGGTACATATATATAATATACATCTATTACGGAACGGAATTTTTTTTGGCGCCTACTGTATAATGCATTAACCAATGTAAAATATTGCCGTAAGCTCAAGATAGATAGTTGAGAAAGAATTTAGTAACTAAAATGATTCTTACCTCGTGGGTACAGATGGAAATGGAGATAGCTTGAAACACTGAACTACAGACAAATGAACACGCAAGCCACAATATACATAACACACTCACTATGACAACACTCATCTAGAGCCCAATCATATTTATTTATATATTTTTGTGTTAAGCTCACAATAATACTATGAATAGCACAGAAAGGCCATTTCTAGTGTGAGAATCATGGTAAGAAAGAACGTGTTCAACCTACGTAAGTACTCCATTTGCTTTACAAAATTCATGACTGAAAAATAGACAGAAACAGGATCAACGGGCAAAAAATTCTATATATATAACCTCTCCCCAGATTTGTAGCTAGCACACTTGTACGTAAACTTTTTATTGATAATTTGTAACACACCACTGTAAAGGGAATACCCTCTCTATATAGACAGCTAACTAACTTCTATTTATGGGGACGTCCTCTCCCCAAAACACTTCCAGGGTCATCCTCGCAGTCTTCAGCTCGGCATGTACTGCTTTTTTGTTGGAACACATCTCCATGCAAGGCAATAGCATGGTGTGCCTGAATACCTGGCAGTACTCAGTGGAGCAGCACACAAACACCAGCAAGCTACTGGTCAATACAGGATTAGACTGGGCAACAACAACAACAACAACAATCAATACAAAATAATAATAATAATAATAATAGTAATAATAATAATAATAATAATAATAATAATAATAGTAATAGTAATAATAATAATAGTAATAATAATAATAGTAATAATAATACTGTGATAATAATACTGTAATAATAACAATAAGATACATAATATAGCTACATGTAGATTCTTGCATAAGTTTGCATAATTACCAGAAACCTGCAGCACTCCTGTGCTTGTCTGGCTTCAGCACTCGCTGGCATTATCTCAGTCCCCAACATTACTAATACTTGTGACTCGAGTAGCATTGCTAGAGAATGAACTGCTCCACTGAATTCATGGACAGATGGTAAAGGAGAAGTCATGTTACATTCTCCATCCTGCAAACATGCAATGAAACAATTTCATAACAACGATTATTATATGTACACAAATAAGTACATCTGGGTTATAGATCTTACTAAATCCAATCCAGAGAGGGCAGACGCAATTTTCACAGGGTCAAACTTCTTGTTGAAAGTATTTGCATTAATTATTGAATAGTGTAGAATTTGAGCAAACAATTTCAACTGTGCTGGACTGGTTGACTCTAAGAAGCACATACCAATCAATAACAGCAATAAATATTACACTTGATCAGCTGAAATGAGATACCTTTTAAAGACTGCATAACTTTCCGAGCCAGATCCCTGTTAGAATGTGAAACAGACTCCAGAAGAGATAGCGCATCCACAGAAAAGGTAAAGGGTGGAATATTCTGCAGAGAAGACAATTGTGTGCAATATAAGTAATAGTTAGAGCATAAGCGCTTGGGTACTGGTGCATTTAGTGCACTGAAGCCCAAGGGCCGTAGGGCTTTGTGCACTAAATCCACCAGTACCTAAGCGCATGCTCTAACTATTTTAGATCCCGTTTACCCAGAGGCGTGCCCAGTTTCCACTAGCAACTTTGTTTATCAGCATTTTCGGTGTCAAGAGAATTCTTCCTTGTTTCCGGCCCAAAATTAAAATTCAATTAAAATTCAATTGAAGCGCGCCAGAAAGTTTACTTTAGCAAGTTTATTTTAGCATTGTAGCTGCCTGTTATCTCCAGATCTAACTCTACCTGGGCTGCTCTGCAGTAAGCAGTAAAACAGCTAGCTATGGTAAATTCCTGTGGTACCAGAGCCGGCAGGAGAGTTATATGATAGGGCTGGTCCCGTATAGGTGGATATGAGAGAGTAGTAGACCCTCCCATATCCGGCCTCACATAACCTGCTCCCTGCTTTATCCAGCCTATTCTATTAAACTAAAACTCAAAAATAGCAATACCCCAAGGGTTGTTAGTATGCACAGTTCATATACCTAAAGGCAAAAAATAGTGCACACTTACCAAGTTAGTACACCTAGTAACAATATAGCAACGGGTTCTAAGAATTATTAACACACTGCATTATATTATATATATGCACATCATCAGAAATCTTGGTTCAACTTATTTCTGTACATACCTCAGGAAGTAAAAACATTTCCACTCCTCTATTTCTCATAGCTCTAGAGATCTCACCGTGACTAGGATCCATAGTAAGAAACAGTCTGTACACAATAGATATTACAAAAACAAACTAACCAAGCATCCTAGCCACTAAACTACTGTAACTCTCAAAACTAAAAGATGCCATGATTGGAGCTTACCTATAATATAATACAATAATACTAATAGTAATAATAATGTGGGTCAGGCCTAAAGTCAAGACCGGGCGTGGCCGGACCACGCCCGCATCGAACCGTTTAAACTTAACTATAATTTAGTCATGCATTTGTTTCAGTTAATTGTTGTCCACAGTAAAGTTAATCATTTGTGCAAGTCATTGGTGTAGATCCATAGGTGTTATTGTGCGTATGTGTGTGCCTGTGCTGTAGTGCGAACTAAACGCTGCAGTGCAGGAAGTCTAGCTCGTGTGTGTCATCGTGTGTCAGTACTCGTCATAATAGGTGTGGTCTTCATGGTCATATAAATAGTTGTATCAGCCATTTTGCTTCAGTTCTACCTCGTGCCTTCTTTTTTTGATAATAGATTTAAAACTCTATCTGTCAGACTACTGGGTCGGGGTGGAACTCTGGTGGCAGCAACCTTGCCGGCCAGTACATGAGTAACTTGTGAGGATCTCCTCTGAGACTGTGCGCGGCAATACCTCCCTTACGAACCAGCTTCCCACAAATAATAATAATAATAATAACTAGCAAGTACCCCGCCACACAGTAGCGCTTGACATATTGTACAGTAAGAATGCAGTAGCATAAGTTAGTTTTTTCATGGCTACAGTTGGTTAAGGTTACAATCAGTTTCACTCTCCTGCTCTATTTATTCCTGAACTATCTCATTTTTGTATCCCCCACCTTTCTTTTTTTTTCTTTCCAGCTCTTCCTTCTTGAATCAAGGAGTCCTTTCTCCTCCTTTATCTACCTCTCCTGCTTGTGAATCTTTCTGTCCTTCTATCATGATTGTGGACTTAGGCTAAGTGAAACTTTCAACTTCTGCTTTTCTACTTTCACCTTTCTTTTTGAAACTTATGCTGCCATTACTCGACAATTCGATTCCACCCGCTTTTTAATACAATATTAATCGTTCCCTTTTTGCCTTCTCTTTCGTAGTTTCTCCTTTTTACCACACCGCCTTTCCTCGTCGATTCCACCGATTAACCGCTTTTGCCTTCTCTTTCCCATTTTAACCTTCCTTTTTGAAGCTTACGTCACCTATCTTCATCTGTTCCACCTGCTTTTTTTTTGTTGCAATTATAGTAATGACGTGCTACCAATCGTGATGACACTTTACCCACTCTCCGGTTTGTCTGCCACTCTCGTCTTCTTCCACTTATCGTAGTACCCAGTTAGGTAGCAAACGAATTCGCCTACCGGTAGTCTAGCATAGCCAACCCCTTCACTTCTGCATTCTTGGTTTACTTGGTAATTCAGCGTTAGTTCACAAAACCATGCTCCTGTTTTTCTGCCACTCCCGCCTACTGTCCATTTATTTGGTGCTGGGTTTGGTTGCTAAACAGTTTTGCGTAGTGCTCTAGCTTTACCCGGTAATTTAGCGTGAGTTCACAAGTATTGTGCGTCTGCGTGTTCTAGCTCATTAGCTCATGAATTATTCATGACTACGTCCGTCAGTCGTCATCGGTCACGGGTATTATTATATAGATAATAATAATAAAATAATAATAACTAGCAAGTACCCCGCCATACAGTGGCGCTGGATGTATTGCAAAACAAGAATTCAGTAGCATAAATTATTGTCCATTGTTATCATTCTCTACCATTGGTTAAGGTTGCATTAGTTTCCCTCTCCTGCTCTCTTTTTTCCTGAACTATCTCAGCTTTTCTTATCCCCAACCTTTCCATTTTTCAGCTCCTTCCTCTTGAGTCGTGGAGTCCCTTCTCTTCGTTTGTCTACCTCTCCTGCTTCTGAATCTCTCAGTCCTCCTACAATGATGGTGGACTTAGGCTCTGCAAAGCCTTTGCCTTATTTTGCGTACTTTCGCCTTCCTTTTTAAAGCTTATGCCGCCTTTACTGGACGATTACATTCCAACCCACTTTTTAGTACAGTGAATCATTCCCCTTTTTTGCCTTCTCGTTAGTATTTTCGCCTTCTTTTTACTACGTCGCCTTACCCCACTGATTCCACCCGCTAATTATTCACCTTTTTGCCTTCTTTTCGTACTTTCACCTTCCTTTTTGAAACGTATGCCGCCTTCCTTTGTCTATTCCACCAAATTTTTAGTTACACTTAATCACTTTCTACCAAATGTGACCACACTTCAGGTAAAGATGATGCTTTATCAAATTGTTTAAACTCATGAATTATTCATGAATACACAGCTGTCGTCAGTCACTGTCGTCGCTGACACACAAGTGTATTATTATATAGAAAATAATATATTTATTATACTAACCTGAAGTTACTGTGTGGTTTAATAGCTTTCACAGAACCATTGACCAAGCCTCGTTCATTCAACATCAGTACTCCCCCGGGTTCCAATACTGCATTCAACCGATCCAACACAGATGGACTGAAAATCACACGTTAACAAAAGATTTGTTAAGATAATATTTAATATATTATGTGGCTACTTAGTGTGTTAATTTTGATGTGGATAATCAAATATCAAACTACAGCAAACACGGGAATTCTTTGATTTCTATTCAACAAAAAAAATAAAAATAAAAATAAATAATAATAATAACAACAAGCTTTAGTGATATTTATTATAATCTATGTATATAAATTTTAATTGCCCTGAAAATCCAATTCCTTTCATGAGCCAAAACTTAAATTCCTAAAGTTCTCATTACTGATCACTTGTTTTACACGGAACACTCTCACCTGCAGAAGTTGGCATGTGATATTAGTAGCCAGTAGCCATTCTCCATAGCTTTCACCAGCACACTGTCCTTCCATTCCAACTGCAGTACATCATACAAAGAAAGTAACTTCATATTTGTGATAGCCAAAATTAAGGGTAAATGGATTAGCAACTATTAGGAATAAATATGCTGAATGATGCCCTCCTAAACGAGGTTAATAGGAGCTAGAGCATTGACTTTAGGCTAACTAAATAAATGTAGCCTTTTTATTATTTTCACATAGAGATTTTGTAATTACCAAATATAAGGTTTAAATTTAAGTGTTTAGCTACCTCGTTTCTTAAATTACTTGTGCACAATTGCTCGCCCACCATATGTGCTTTAGTACATATATTTAGTATATATAATATATAATACTTATAGCACGAGTCAGAGTACAATATGGGAAAATATTTTACGAGCACGCAAAATATTTTCACGAGCCAAAGGCGAGTGAAAATGTGGCGTGAGAGTAAAATATCATTCCCATATTGTACGACGAGTGTGATAAGTGATTTATTGCTTCTTTGAAATTTTTCTCAACCGGTTACAATACAATTTTCATTGATTGTACTCGCTACGCGCGCGCTACGAGTAGCGTACAATATAAACCGTACAATATGGGAGAATACAGAACGCTCGCGTGATGCGGAAATATTCAAGTAAAAATATCAAAGCTGCAATAAATATATATATGTGACTGTCTACAGGAAAACCAGGCACAACGCGGCACCCTTCTAAATTTTTTTTTTTGCACTTACAGAGTTGTCGGCGTCCAGATATTGAGCTCTCCAAGTTTTATGGTCGTAGCTTAAGTCGTTCCCGCTATAATAGACCTAACCGTTCCCTTCCGTCGGCTTGAAACAACACATTTTAAAGAAATCGATCGATCTTTTCTCGATATTTACGCACGCCGCGTTGTGCCCGGTTTTCCTGTAGACGGTCACATATATACATACTCACACAGAGGCATGAAACTATCCTCAGAATTGTTAAATAAATGCATTTATAAAGATATGAAAGTGCCTAAAATCCTATTACAAGAAGCCTTCAGTGAAAGCAGAAAAATTAAGCAACATAATCAAGTAATGCTTCGGAGAACATTCTCATGGTACAATATATCAGATAAATTATGTAACATTCCATGCCAACATTTCATATGGTTTGAATGACTCCATGAAGCCTCCTTAAACCCAAGTAAAAATTGCTCCAAGTCTGTATCTATTACCTGTTCATAGCCTCCCAACAGATCAATGGTGTCTGTGTCGCTGTTCATGGGAAACTCAAGTAGCCTATGACCAGTGAGAGTAGCCAGGTTCTTGACCAGGGTGCTCTTCCCTGAACAAGGAGGGCCCACTAAAATGGTCATCCACTTCATGTTCACACATCTTATGATAGCCTCCATGACTGGTAGCTGGGAGTGGAGCACATGCTGGTCCACAACTTCTTCAGTAGGCTTCTTGTCTTCTTCTCTTACAGGAACTCTTTTAAGTATAGCTTCACCAACCTGTAAAAAAATAAATAAATAAATTAAAAAATTAAAAAAATTAAAAGCATATCTGAATTTACCCAGAACAAGAATTACGACATTAGATGCTGTTTACTCAAGTTTCCCACAATATTATTATACTTAATAGGAGCAGCTCCATTATGCTATTTACACCTAAACACCCACCCAAACTCAAAATAATGAATAATGTGCACCATATGTCAAAAAAAAAAAAAAAAAGGAAAAAAAAAAAAATAGCACAATAGAAATTGATTATAGTATTACTAAAGATAACTTCACTTACTTTCAGGTCATACTCTGTAAAATAGAAGCTAGTGCCCAGCTCAGCCACACTGGTGTACTCTGTACCTTCAAATATCTTACTAAATAAATCGCAAACCTGGGTAACCAGAAAATAATAATAAACTGACTTGCTCTTACATCAGACAAAGATTATCTAACATACCAACTTCCGACTACTAGCATCTCTCAGTCTCGAACAAAACAGAAGTGCCACAAACAGACCAGGATCCCAGTTGGAGTCACACTGGAGCACAAAACAATAGCCACGTGTTATTATTGTACGGTTCTGCCTAGAAAATAGCTGCTACAAGGGTTTGAGGAAGAAGTTTGGACAAATCCACTGCCCTATATACGTATGTACTAAGTAATTAAGATATTTGTTTAAATCATTGAGAGTAATTAGTATGAAATTATTTTGAGCTAAATTTAAGGTTCAGCCTAATGGCATACTACGTACAGTTCGTCCAGCTTAAAGAGTAGAAAGTTCTGTTTTTTGTTAATTGTTCTTTAAATGTATACAGGTGCAGTCAGATTGATGTCAGGAAGCTGAAACTTCACACACACACAAATTAATATATATTGAAATTGATTATGTTTTAAAAAATTGTGGTTTGTGGTCACAACTGTGGTAATAGATAGAAGAAGTGACCCTATAAATGGAGGATATTTTTGATGTTTTTAAGCCAGAAAAAGAGTAAATTGAATTCGAGTGTCTAAAGATTTTGCAGACTGAATCTATGGCTCATTAATTTGATTTGTACCAAATTTTTATATTTTAATACTATTTTACTTATTTTTAATTTCATTTTTTATAAAAAAACTAAACTCCCCAAATGCTTTAAGCTGGTAATTTTGCAATTTTGAAGTAAGTGTCTTGGGAATTTAATATAAAATACCTAAATAGTTGTATTTTAATCCATATGAATTTGAAACCCCTATCTTGAAAATTAAGGGAAATAAAAATGCTTTTGTGAGAGTGTTAGTATTTTCGGTGTAAGTTGTGACGTTTGCGGAAGCTCTTATCTCAATGACAACGTATTTGTGATGTCAGAGTGTTGCGCTTGCGCATTTGTGAACTAAACCAGGGGATGTTGGACACGCTGGTAAAACGCGGGAGATGGCCCGTAACCGAGCCACGCAAACAATCAATTAACTTTGGCGCCCAAAACCGCGAAGCAGGTGAAGCCATTGGAGCAGCTTAAAACTCTGTCTCAACCATGACCAACTCCACCCGGACTGGTACCAGCTCCGACAATTCCACCAACCTTGTATTGAGACTCCGCTGCGTATAGACTCCGTCATCATCATTTCAGTTCTTTCCATCGAGATTGCTACCGCTATACTCTTCAGCCCTATCGCCTACAAGTCTAAATCTTGTGCTGAACTACCCGCTCCCACTAATGAGCAACCAACTCCAAGCAACATCGGGAATACGCCATCACTTTTGCTCGAGGGACTAACTATTTCCAAAGTTACAACGGCCATCTCGCGGCTCATTTGTATTTCTTATTATTGTTTACAAATGGGCTCTTTTTAGAGCTGTCACAAGTTAATTGATTATCTTTACCAAATAAATTGCGCGTTCGCGGAGCTCAACGTTGTGGGGGGCGGGGTGAAATTGCGAATCAGTTGTCAACTTGAAAATAAAAATTGATATTTCGTGGAACTGGATCACTGAATTGAATCCAAATTTTGCGCACAAGCAAAATACCCCCCTTAGAATAAAGTTACAGAGAGTTTTTTTAGAATAACGCACGAGTAAAACGGCATGAAATTTTACTGTTTACAAAAAAAAAGCATATAGATATTAGAAATATGGCTCTGTAATGTTGCGAAGAAGCCCTCAGGCTACCTCTGGAAAAAAAATGAGCGCAGTAGCTCTTTCGGCCGCTTCGAAATAACTCTGAATAGTAGCCAGTGTGCAGAGCTGTATCTCCGTCCCAGGCGGGTCTTCATTCTTCAAATTTGGCTTGCTGGAGTCCTCTATTGGTGCTCATTCCACCTGTAACAACAAAGTAAGCCCACAGTACACAGAAAAAGAAATATAAAGACATAGCAAAAACAGTCAATTTGCGGTTACGCACCTCGGTTTCCGGTGGCAGGGCACCCTTAAATAAGGGAAGTTCCCGAATAGGAGCTGCCGTGTGAGGGCGCGGCTCAAGTTTAACTACAAGTTGTGACATAGGACGGACGAATTTGTGACGTCAAAAAAAATGGCGCTTAATGTATGGAATGTCTATGGAGATAGCGTAGTTCATATACTTATGCTGTTTTATATGACTTAGTTTCGAGTGGATTGGGATCTAACAACACAAAAAAGGTATGGCTAAGCTTATTGTGACTACAACTAGTCTAAGTTTTGAGATCTGTACTTTCTACTCTTTAAGCTGGACGAACTGTAGAGCATTCACATATTAGGGGGGAGCAGAGAATTTTTTTTTGGGGGGGGGGGGGGGGGAAGGGAAGTCTGTGTCACTATGGCAGTGTGGTGATGAGTGAGGTGGATGCTCTTTCTTTTCACTTTAATAATCTGTTCATTGTACGTTTTGTAACTTTTTTTTTTTTTTTACCAATGAGAAATCAGCCACTGTTTGGTTTAAATTATTTCCATTCTGGTAAACAGAAGCTAGATAGGCCTTAAATAAAAAAGACAAACAAAAGCTCAGTGTTATCTGACAGATATCGACAGCAATAACTGAACTGTGGCAACCAGTCTATAACAATGTTAATATTTTACCACAACAATTAGTGATGCATTTAATGTTGTTGAAGGATAGACAGCTGATGATAGCTTCTAATTTAAACCACACACACACACACACACACTCTCAAAGACACACATTCACCAATTCCCCCCATTAATTTCCTCACTTGATATTTCTTCATGAGCTCACACCATCTGAAAATATCTCTCAAGTTAAACTCCCACACAAAAGACTCCGCCCTGAACATATCGGACACCTATTACACACACATACATCACACAGAGAAATGAAGAGGAAATGGAGGAATGAGGAGGAAATGTCATTAGCAATGTAAATACACACCTTCATGGTGAACATGACCATTCTCTTCAATAAGGAAGGAGGAATGCCTGGATAGATTGATTTGGAGATGGTAAGTAAGTCATCTGATGATAATGACTCCATGTATACCTACACACATCCAACATGTGTCCACACACACACACATGTGACACAACATACACAAATCACACATGACACATGTGTCCACACACACACATGTGATACAACATACACAAAACACACATGACACATGTATTATCTTACACACGCGCAGCAATTCACTAGCAGTAGATGTCGACGGTGGACATCTCCTCTAGGATCTATTGTCTGCTGATAGTGTACACATCATGACCATATTATGATCACAGAGTGAAATAAAGCACCAAAGGTGCGAACCCTAGCGCTACTATACAGTTAGCTAGCTAATACAAAATCATCTCGGACCTAAAAATAATGTATTGGCTATTCTAATCAGGTGTATTACTATAGCTCGAGCAATTAAATCAGTACATATAAACACTGTCCTCTGAAGAGAAGAAGCTGAACTGGCCAGAGAAACTCTTCGGTATATATTTTCAACATGAATCTTTACTTACCGCGAGAAGCAAGAATTATTTGCTCACGTGACTACGTGACGAGGGGGCACTACCCACAACAACTGTAGTACCTACAAGGAGCTAGATTCACCTTTTCTCAAAAATCAGCAAAAAACAAAAACAAAACAAAAAAACAACAACAAAAAAAGAAACACTATAAAAGATATTCAATCGTTGCAGTGAGTAAGTTCATACTTAAATCAACATTGGTTAATTTTCAGTAATCTACAAAATCAGAGTGTGACAGACAGAACGACTAAATAACCCTCTCGCGCACGTGTGCTGAGGGTTAACTATGCAAAGCTAGCCACACAAATAGCTACTTACTTGAGTGAATCTATTCAAGAAGGACTTGGGCAGACCCTTTCTTCCACCACCTTGATGCAGAGGGTTCTGACAGGCAAATATCTTCGTCTGACATGACACTTTGAAAGACATACTCAGTTCAGGAATGTACACCTGCAGCATCACAAGACATCACATGATCATCATACGATAGCAACATGAAATCAAATGACCTACACAAAATACTGGCAACTGTTATACAAATGATACCGCCCCTATTATTAGATCTCTACATCAATGCAGGCAGTAATAATTGTAGTACAACTATTTCCTGAACTCTAACAAATGACCTTCATCAGCCTACATTTACCTCTCCTCTGTGATCCAGACAAGCATTCAACCCTTCTAGGACAGACTGAGAGGCTAAATTCATCTAAACACATTCAAACAACAATAACCGTAATGATGATGATGATGATAATAATAATAATTATTATTATTATTAAAAATAATTTAAAACAAAAGCAGCAGAGAAATTTTTTCTAAAATTTCTAGCAAGTAGAATTTCAGAAGACAATGCATTCACTTTGAGCTGCTCTTTCTTATTTTCTTATACCAAAATTTAGGACTTACTTCATCCAACACTATCCAGTCACCTTTCTTTAAAGCATTTAAAAAAGGTCCATCTCTCCACTCAAAACGTGCCCCACCTTTACCCTCTGCAGGCAGGTCAGACCCAAACAAATCACAAACATCCTGAGGAAAACAAAAACAATACCAAAACATTGAAATCAGTTAAAACAACAACAACATATAACTACACAATTATGTACAACATAAAGACTAACTGTTTGTTCTGAAAGGTTGATACGGACCACATTGTGTCCAGAGTAGTGTGCTAAGGAAGTGACCAAGCTCGTCTTCCCCACTCCTGGCAAACCCTCTAGCAAGAGCGGCCGGCTCAACTGCATCGCTCTAAGCAGGCGGAAGGCATTCTTCTTGGGACCTGTGGCTCCAGGGCAGTAGGGTAGAGAGGCTATTTTATGTTGGTCACCTTCAGAAGAAAAATATAATCTGTCTAGCACTGCTCAGTTCTATGTATTTATGTACATACAATTATAATACCTTACTCTAATGCTGACTAATAGTGCTATTATTTCATTGATTAAAACTATAGTCACATCCTTCCAATAACAAAGCTGCTTACAAACATATCTAGAAGGGGCAAAAATAACTTTCTTAGATCTTAGGAGGGGAAATGAGAGTAAAAGACAGACACATCAAAGAAAATGCAAAAATACAGAGTTCATGTTGCATAGTCAAAATGTTAGTACTGAACTAAAGAATTTTAGGGCTATGACTTTCTAGGAGGGGGGAGGGAATACACTCCTCTTACAAATGACCCGGTTACCTTTTGATATCATAAAAGGCTGAATCCCACATGTTGAATCTGTCATGACAAATCCTCCCGCTGTGCTCAGCGCTTCCCATTCCTCTGGCTGACAGCAGGACCCCAGCTTGTCCCTGATGCAGGACAGCAGCCCCTCCCTCAACCCCAGGCTGCTAGCATGAGCCCCACAGCCCAGGGCATCCAGGAACACCAGGTGAGCTCCATGACAGAACGCCTGCACTGGAGTCAGAGTGGGCAGGCTGGAGTTCATGAACTGGACCCAGGTAAGGAGATCACGTGTGCTTATTACAACACTACATGTAAACAACCAAACAACAAAGACAAACAACACTAGCAAGTACCCCACCACATAGTCACATAGTGGCATTTGATGTACCTTTGCAAATGGAATGCAATACCATAAAGTAATTTCTATTAATTGTGTCTGTGATGGATAACAACAATTGATACAACACCACTGCATGAGGGGGAGACCCAAGAGAGGCAGGGGGATGGGGCTTGCTATTCTATGGTGTACAGCATTAGAAAGTATGATCCCCCCACACTCCCTGGTTTGTTGCCTCCCCTACCTATACCACTTAGTTTAAATGCATCAGTCCGCTAGATTTATCAACCTGTTGCTGGTGATCCTTTACCAACCCGCCCTGATGATCCTTTACCAACCCACCCTGATGATGCTTTACCAACCCACCCTGATGATGCTTTACCAACCCACCCTGATGATGCTTTACCTACCAGACTCATTGAATTATTCATAAATACATACCATCGTCATTGTCATCGTTACTGACACACCAGCATATTATTACATACATGACCTGGCAGGGTATCACACAGAGGAGGGGGGGCACAGCCCTGGAATATCCCCCATTCCCTTCAGCATTAATATAATGTTACCTAAAATTGAGTAGTAAGTTAATAAAATGATGCAAATGATCAAACACAGATCAGTATGCGACTACAGTTTCATACAGACATGTGCATCAAAGAAGTATGGGTTAAAAAAGGTGCAACTAAATGAAATTGATGAAAACTTTGAGGCAAATGTCACAATGAAGGTCATAATAATATTCAGGGCAAAATGCACTGCTAACAATACCTGGTCATACAGTGTCCCCTACCCCTGTATGAAACCTTGCCTGGCAAACTCGATCATTACTACACACAAATACCCATACCTTACCTGGGATAGTCTTTGAGCCAATCCAATACATCCAACATTAGCTCCACCCACATTGAACCTGTCAACCAATAACACAAGCGTAAGTGTGAAAGTCAATAAAAGTACAAACCAGTAGGAAACCTCATATACTTGATGAAGATAGACAATATTTTAATCATCCTTCAAAAGGCACGCGGACTATAAATATACATATACATGTATGTACATACCTGGCTCAGTGTACTTGGGATCCAAGTTGTGGCGTAGGATGAGTCCGTGACTCTCTCTGCTTGTGGAAGAGGAACACCAGATCTCAACAAACCTGTTCCGTAGAGCTGGAGACAACTGGAAGAAATGAAACAACACTAAATATCTTAATTAAAAGTGTTCAAATACAAAAAAACAAATAAGAAAAAAAATCAAGAGTAACTATAAATGCTTGCTCACTGAGTGGCATTAGATAAATAACGTTGGTAACATATAAGCAGGTCTACAAGCAGGGATTGGTTTAGGACTTTTGAGGGAGGCATTCCTCTCCCTGAAAATACAGTTTTAGCGTCCCCCACCATACAATCTTCATGGTTATATTTGCCACAAAATTTCATCAATATATTGAAAATGAGAAAAACCCCTGAAATTTCAAACATGCTTAACTTTTCTCAAGTTTGTTTCTAAAATGTACCCTATATAATTAATTTAGAATGCTTAAAAAAAAAGCGCAATTTTTGCCCCAACCACAGGAACACACCTCTTTCTTGCCATAATCTCCTCCTGGATTCATAGTAGCCACAAACTGAAATCCTTCTGAAGCAGAGACTTGGTAAACATCTCCATTTTGTGACCTGCTCTTCTCACTGACCAATAGCCGGCGTTCTGGTTCAAGCACTGAATTCAGACGCTCCAAAACTGCATCATCAGCCAGAGATATCTCATCCACCATTAGGCACCCACCCTCTCTCATTGCCATGACGACAACCCCATCCACCCACTCAAAAAGCGCTGTAACTTCATCTTCCTCCTAAAAGTAATAATCACAACCACAAGCAAATCAATGCATCTAGAGCCTCAAGATAGTTGGCGAGCAAGACACTCATGGGTTAGCTCTATATTATATCTAAGAATGTATAAAAAATTGTTTGGTGAGAGTAGGGGGGAGGGGGTAGGGCGGCGGAGGGAATGGTGGGAAAACATCATGCACCAAAAACAATGTCTATTATATGTGTCCCATGTTCTTGGGGGGAGGCAGGGTTTCATCCAGGGGGGGGGGGGGCTTTGACCCCCTCAGTCAAAATGCCAGGGGGGGATATCCCCCCCCCCCCCTTTTTTACCTACCTATTAAAGTTAATTGCCTACAAAAGTCATATTATATTGGAAAAACAATCAGAGTTCAGTATTTTTGCATCTGGGAGGGGAAAGGAAATCCCAGCCTCTCCCTCCCTTCTCCCCCCACCTTTTGTACATGAAACTCTGCCTTTATGTACATATACGTGAAGTACATAGAACAAGTTAGTCTTTCATTTAAAAGTAAACTAGTGGTGCTCTCAAATGGTGAGTGAGAGCAAACACTTTTACAGGAAAGTAAACTATATCAAACTATAGAGCAGAGTGTAATCTACAATCAGAGCAGGGGAACTGCAAGTAGGGCAAAAAAAGGGTTGCATGTTCACTGTATAAATATATGTCAAATATAATAGTTCATAACAGAATCCATGCATAACTTTAGTTTGTGATGCACATTATATATATCCTCCTCCCCCCCACCCCACCAACAATCCAAACTTACTAACGAACGTCTGATCTCACCTTAGTTGCCTGGTCTTGCTGGTGTTGCCTGACTGGTCGCAAACCTCCCAGGAAATCTGCTGCTTCCGAGTGCAAGTGACAGTTGATGGAGTAAAACTTCAGTTTATCCAGAGCTGCCAACAATTGACACAGAGTGGTCTTGCCACACCTATACAATAATAATAATAATAATAATAATAATAATAATAATAATAATAATAATCTGTATAATAATACGCTTGTGTGTCAGTAACAACGACGACTGACGGTGTGTGTATTCGTGAATAATTCATGAGTGTACGGTTCGGTAAAGCATTGGCACCTTGTGGTAGGTAAAGTGTCGTCATATTCAGTAGAACATGCTGGTCACTTCTAAAAAGCCGGTGCAATAAACTATGGAAGGCGGCGTAGGTTTCAAAAAGGAAGGTGTAGTACAGAAGAGAAGGTAAAAGGAGATAATCGTAACTGAATAGCAGGTGGAATAATGGGAAAGGGGTGTAGGTTTACAATGGAAGGGAAGATAAGGCAAAAAGGCGAGCAATTAATTATAACTAAAAGCGGGCGGGGGTTAGTGTTCAAAAGAAAGGCTAAAGTACGAAATAAAAGACAAAAGTTTCTCAAAGTAGGACAGAAATTCAGAAGCAGGAGAAATAGACAGGAAAAGGGGGTTCCATGACTCAAGAAGTAGAGCTGAAGATAGCAGATGTGGGGTGGAAGAAAAGCTCAGATAGCTCAGAAAAAAAAGAGTAGGGGAGGGAAACTTATGTAACCTTAATAATAATAACGATGATAACAACAACAATAATAAAACCATTTACACAATAACAATAATAAAAACATAATTTAAAAAATTATACCTTTGGATACATTTCTATTCACAATTTCAACCATACACATAATGAATCATCATTTCTATTTCTACTCAATAGCATCATTAGTACTAACTCAACTAAAATTGTAAAACACCTATGACCTCATTCACACCTTACCCAGTATTTCCCACCAGTAATACTGGCTCATCAAACTGCAGACATCGATACACCAGAACAGCAGTCTTCAGTAGTTCCTCTGTCCACACCAAATGGCCAAATCCTTCAGGAAGTGCAGACTTGAGAGCAGCAAGACAAGCTTTGCTAGCAGCACTTCCTTCACCACCATCAAAACCAAACAGAGTGTGAGGGTTCAGCTGACGCTTGAACTGTTTCTCTATCACCTCCTGGACCGCAGCTTGATCTTCACTCACTCGCAGACGCCCAGACAACAACATGTAACCTAGACACACACAAAGTCGTAAACAAACTTACTTCAATCTGTACCACCAAAATAAAATATAAAAAAAGTAAATAAAAAACAATTAAAAGAAATTATTAAGCAAAACATCACAAATAGTAATAATAATAGTAACTAGCAAGTACCCCACCTAAGGCATTTTAAGCTAGACTAAGTTATTAGGTCCCGTAACGGTAGCATGCACTCCGCAATCGGAGGTTGCAGGTCTCAATCCCACCAATGCCTCCCTCCCCCATGATGCCTTACTAACTCTGATCAGCTCATGAATTATTCATGAATACACTCACCGTTGTCGTTAGCATTATTATATAGATCATAATAAACAAGCTAGTACCTCACAACACAATGGAGCTTGATGTACTAATTTTTGCAAATTAGGAATATAGTAGCAAGGAATTTTTATTCTTCATTTACTACCACATGGTTTAGTTACATCAGTTTCCCTCTCCTTCTCTTTTTCTTCCTAAGCGCTTTCCTCTCTTCAGCACTATCTTCTCAAGTCATGGATTACTTCTTCCTTCTCTGTGTATCTCTCTAGGTTCTCAGTCCTCTGTCCTTCTATCCACGGTAGAGGACATGTGCTTTGTGACACTATTGCCTTTAGTCTTTTCCTCACCAATGCCTTGGAGGAATTATCTCACTCACTCTTAATCTATTTGTCTCAGTTTGTAACAACTGCAGGACAATACTAGACTACAATCCATGCAGTCTCCCTCGTTTAGAAGGAGAGGCAGCAGTGTTAGGCAGAGAGAACAGTTAGAGTTCATCGTATGCAAATTGTGGCATTCAAGTTCATTTAGCATCTGATTCACAAAACTCTTCCCAAGTAGTAAGTTCATACTCTCACAATCAGTTTTAGCAAGCTCTTCTACAGACATAGATATCCAATCAAGCTGCCACAGGCGGTGGTTTGGATGAAATTAATATTAATCGTAAGATTAGACCACGATTAAATTCTTCACGCCTACAAGTCACACAACCGGGAAGTACGATGAGAGTCCCCTGACTCTCTCTTTTCCTGAGCAATAGGGAGGGGCATGATGGTCTGGCCAGCGAGACTAGCTTTACCCACATGTGTGGCAATGCTTACTCATACTCGTGGCAATGCTTTACCAACTCGACACAGCTAATAAATTATTTTCATTGTCATCGTATTACTGATAATACTAGGAAATATATCCAGATGGAAAGGGAAGGACTGGAAAACAGAATGGAAGAGCCAGCAGTGCACACCAGTCAATCCTGTGGGAAAACAAGGGTCTCCTACAGTGTCCAGAGCTCTTTCGCAATAATACTAGTTGCTTCCATCAGAATTCAATGGTCCATACTGTTCTGCAAAATTCCTTAGCACAGACTCTTTCCGTAACAGGGTCAGCCAAGTAAATTCATAGAATCAGTGTCTTTACAAATGTAGATAATTGCAGGACTTAAAAGTGTGCGAGCTACCCGCCAGTATATATAATATATATATATATATATATATATCCAGTTACTCATACTGGAATACACAACACTAGTTGCACAGCAACAATGGCGTGCATAACACTCCTAGCTACACCATAGCAAAACATTTAACACAAGTACACACAAAAAAAAACAACAGGTGTTCAATTTGTTACTATACAATCTAAGCACACCCACACAATGTTTTCAATTGGTAGGTCACATAAAATAAAGATTAAAAGGTAGAATACGTATTCATGGGGTCATGATTCCCATAAAATATTCATTATACAAAAAGTAGATAGTAAAATGTGTTTATAGTGAGGTGACAGATAAAAATGGCTGGACATGATGACATAACAGTATAAATAGTATGTGTGATGTACGCTCTAGGATGTTAATATGTCCCTGAGTTCACGAGACAGTTCCAATAATTTATGTCTTTCTAACGCTTGTATAAATGTGTTCCAAGTGACGGGACTGGTCCCTTGTCCCTTCAGCCATTCTTGTATAGTTCTGCCACATTTATCAGCGATAGGAGAAGAGTCTGACTTGTCCCATAAGTTGTGCACTAAATTCTCTCTCAGCCTCAATGTGTATCCTAGTTTTTGGCAGTCACGAGCAACTTGTTCTATAATGTGAAGGTTAGGTTTGAAATTAGAATGAAGGACTATCATTTCACTAAACATTGGCTTCTTGTGTAGCCTTGAAGATGGTACGAAGTACGGGATGGTTACAGCAATGAGAGCCACAAACATCATAATTCCTAGATATACCCTATGCCGAGAAATGAGAGGATATAGTTGATCAGACAGGGAGCCATGTGGATTCATGGGAGGATCTGGTTGATCAGGCAAGGAGTTGTATGGATGGGTAGGAGGATCTGGTTGATCAGACAGGGAGCTGTGCAGATTCGTTGTGAAAGGATCTGGTTGTTCAGACATGGAGCCATGTGGATTTATGGGAGGATCTGGTTGATCAGGCAGAGAGCTGTGTGGATCTGGGGGAGGATCTGGTTGATCAGGCAGAGAGCTGTGTGGATCTGGTTGATCAGGCAGAGTGCTGTTTGGATCTGTGGGATGATGTGGTTGATCAGACAGGGAGCTGTGCAGATTCGTTGTGAAAGGATCTGGTTGATCAGGCAGAGAGCTGTGTGGATCTGTGGGAGGATCTGGTTGACCTGACTGGGAGCCACGAGGATCTGTGGGAGGATCTGGTTGATCAGCCAGGGAGCTATGTGGATCTGGGGGAGGATCTGGTTGATCAGGCAGAGAGCTGTGTGGATCTGGTTGATCAGGCAGAGAGCTGTTTGGATCTGTGGGATGATGTGGTTGATCAGACAGGGAGCTGTGCAGATTCGTTGTGAAAGGATCTGGTTGATCAGGCAGAGAGCTGTGTAGATCTGTGGGAGGATCTGGTTGACCTGACTGGGAGCCATGAGGATCTGGGGGAGGATCTGGTTGATCAGACAGGGAGCTATGTGGATCTGGTTGATCAGGCAGAGAGCTGTGTGGATCTGGGGGAGGATCTGGTTGATCAAGCAGAGAGCTGTTTAGATCTGTGGGATGATGTGGTTGATCAGATTGGGAGCTGTGTGGATCTGTGGGAAAATCTGGTTGACCTGACTGGGAGCCATGTGGATCTGTGAGAGGATCTGGTTGATCAGACAGGGAGCAGTGTGGATCGGTGGGAGGATCTGGTTGATCAGACAGGGAGCAGTGTGGAAGTGTGGGAGGATGTGGTTGATCAGACAGGGAGCCATGTGGATCCATGTGAGGATCTGGTTGATCAGGCAAGGAGTTGTATGGATGGGTAGGAGGATCTGGTTGATCAGACAGGGAGCTGTGCAGAATTATTGTGAAAGGATCTGGTTGTTCAGACATG
>WLWD01004158.1_pt1 | contig 36488 bp, 20 predicted proteins | sample 6712731 | NCBI WGS metagenome assembly WLWD01 (sample SAMN12718690, study PRJNA576275) | sponge metagenome | isolation source: marine sponge | host: Mycale hentscheli | place: New Zealand: South Island, Marlborough, Capsize Point | collected 2014-11-01 | reverse complement strand
TAAGCACCCAAACAAAGTCTTCTCTCTTATGACAAAATCTAAATCAATCATTCTCTAATTAGATGGTGTTGGGACTCTCGGTGCTGGAAATAAAAAAAAAACATGGATCCTTTAATGTGGGTAACAGACAAGGTTGGAAACCAATGGTAACATTGCCAAATTCCAATCAACAAGTGTTAACACACACAAACAGCAAACATCCTGACCTGAAGCCAATAGTGTTGATGTTGAGTCAAACGCCATGGAAACCACTGGACCTAAGTGACCCTTAAAATGGAGGATGAGTAAAGAGTAACACAGTGTCCAAATAATTCACTGTCTCTGCTTACCTTCCATGACCTGACACACTTTCCAGACCTCCAGTTATACTGTTTTATTAGCAAAGATCTCCAGCCAACAAACAAATCATTGCCATCCCCATGTACAGCCAAGCTGGTTACGTGATCTTCTTCCTGGAAAAAAAAAAAAGAAAAAAAAAGAAAAAAAAAAGAAAAAAGGAAGGTTACAGTAGAAGGCAATTCAAAGCTTTGAAAATCCTAACACTTTCATTTGAGTTGTTTTGTTTTTTTTTACTCAAAAATATGCATGCACTATATCCACTTGGGGGCAAATTACATCAAAACAGAACAAGTGCACACCAGAGTCATAGTAACTGCATTAGTCTATACATTCTTAATACTAAAGACTACTCTAAAAAGTGTGATTATAGAACTTAATACAGTGCTGCTTCTAAAGGAGATTCGATTATAAGTCACTTATACCCCATAAAAAAATTAAAAAAATACAACAGCAATGGAATCAGCAACAAGTAGCCGCAAATATTAGAATATAGTAGCAAGTACCCTGCCACACAGTGACGCTTGATGTACTAACTTTTGCAAATTAGGAATGAAGTAGCATAAGTTTTTTTTTTTAAATCATGGTCGACAACGAATGAGGGCTAAATCAACTTAGCTAAAGTTCATCTACTGCAGCTTATGTCAAGTACTGCTCCACTAGATGCATTAAACAAATCTGCTAATAATACGCATAATTTAAACGTTGCTTTGTATACGTTACTGTTTCAGTTAAGGACATAACTCACACTTCTGTACTGACCTGCTTTGAGTAGTAGCTTGTACGCAGGCTTATATAACATTTACCATTAATTAAGTTAGCTTTTAATACATGCTCCATTATTTGAACACTGGAGTAGTCGTCAGAACATAAAATGGCACTAAAGTTAACCTCAACTATGTTTGTGTGGTCAAGTCAAGGTCTGAAGTGGTACAACATTAATTGGGCTGCTATACTTCCTATCATAGTGGCAATTTTATTAACAAAGTGAGAGCAAATGTCTTATCTAATTGTACTTCCTCAGCAATAACACTACTTCGTAGTACTTAAGTCTTTATCTCCACACCAAAAGGAAAGGCGGTTACACTAATTGATGATATCGTAATTAGATGTTTGCTTACTGAGAAAGGGAGACCACCAAACTACTTATTTCAAGATGGCTCAAGCTTTCTTGTACAACCACACTATATCCTTATTGTTCTGTTCAATTAAATTAACACTATAGACGAGTAATTAGAGCAATACATTTAATTAACCTCTTCTATGCTTTTCTCCACCAGTCCTGTGGCACAGGACACCACATTTACAGCATTACCACAAGTGGTAAACAGATGCTGACCATCCTTTGACAACTCTACTTGACCTCCACTGTAAAAGGCTCCCAATTTCTCAGTCACTTTGAAGCTGTACAACATTTTTATTATTATTATTATTATAACTTTACAACCACTTTATAACAAAGAGAATTAAAAGAGATGAAATGTGATATGATGGGTGGATTAAGGACAAACTCTATGTACAAGAGACCTAGTTAGCTAAAAGAAAAGAAAAGGGATATAAATGATAATAAAACAGCTAAGTGTGAGAGGGGAGTGATACATTAATGAAGTGACTGTGATGGAGTGATGTGTGCAGAAAGAAACGACTTCTTACTTGGACTTAAGCTTAACTACTTCTCCAGAAGCCAGCTTAACATCTTCAGACTTTCCAACGGGCATTACCTGTAATCCAAGCCTACAACCGAAAAAGCCAAGTCTAGTTTCCAAACCGGTTGCTCCACGTGGCTTTTGGTTAACGCCCCCCTAGCTGTTTATATTTACTTCCGCGTTTTGACCCGTCCCACTTCGCTGCCATACCAACAACTGGAAGAATGTGTGCCGAGGTAACTGCTTCTCCATCTATGGGCTCAGCCCTATTCGGAGCTACTACGTTCTGCGCTAAGCAGCACGGACCAGACGAGTGTGACGCTAAGGGCTTGCCTCTTACTTTAAATTCCACAAATGTCATTGGAAGATTTCAGAGATTAAAATCACTTTACCATTCCAACCTCTGCGTTTATCTGGATGCTAAGAAACTTAAGACTGGTGTGTATCTAATGTACATGTAGTTAGTTGCATGCAGCAAGAATTATAGGCTAATAGAGAATTAGGAGGTGTGGTTAGTACAAAGTGGGTGGAGCTGTTCAAGTCATGACAGAGGATAGATGGAATTTGTTTTCTAAGCAGCAGTAACCTACCTAGCACATCTAGTTGTTTACGAGCCTTGGAGCTTTCTCTCTATCTTGTTGTATTTACAACACTATAGTGCTTTATTATAACTACAAGTGTGTGTGTTTAGCACTAATAGCAAGAACCTAAGCTATATTCCACTTTCCATTTTTTGAATGTAACACGTTTATAATTTCCTCATTCGCAATAATAGTGAAAGCTTATTATGAGCTACAAATGATTAAAATAAAATTGAAAAAAAACCCTTTTAGCACCACACTGAGGTCAAAATATATTTGCCTTTGAAGGGAACTAGTGTAATTTTAGCTCTGGATGCTTATAGGCAGCTTATGGTGCACTGCATTTGGCAGTAGAAGAAGTGAGTAACAGTTAAACCATTTAATAATAGTAGTGACGGAATGCAGCTTCTGTGAGAGGTGGTAAATGGAGGATGAGGTACTATCCCGTATGAGTAGCCTTCTTACCAAGTGAATTAATAATTATTTTGTAATGTAGAATGGTTGCAAGTGATAGTAAAATTCAACCTCTTTGAAGTCATCAGCAGTAAGTGAAGGTCATATTGTAGGTATCAACGAGAGAATGTATGACCTAAAATTACAATACTGTGATGTGAAGCTTAAAATGCTCTTATTTTTATTCAGGTTTTCACTAGTTCTAAATCCATAAATAGTTGTAAATGATTACAGTTTCTAATAACACTGGACTATATCACACATTTATATAAATAATATATATGTATACTTGTATAATATTATATATGGCTGAAACCATGAGCTAATGTTATGAGGTACAGTTTCATTTTCAAGAGGAACTCAACTGAGCTTATCCCAGACAGACAGACATTTAGTTCAACATGGTGAAACCTCAAGTTGAAAGTTTAAAGATGATATTAACTAATCCTTTACTTCATACATTTAGTTGCTTGAATGTGCTTGATTGGATTGTTAATTAGAATGTTTTAGCTGATAATGCCAATTATTGATGCCTACAGTTGTCTGGGCAAACTACCATTTTCAATATGCTCCAGTGATTTTATCTTACCGGGTAAATTAAGGCTGTTTAGTAAAACCACAATCATTTATAATACTAATTAATCCTGAGAATTTAAATTTAAATTGTAGAACTAAAAGAATTGAAAGTGTGCCAGTTATCCTAAAATTAGTTTAAGGAGTCTGCTACGAGGCAGCTACAATTCCATTCCTGTTTTTATTGAGTTATACCAGGAAGATTTCAAGTTCTAGATGTAGTCATGCATTACGTAGTGGGCAATTCAAGGAACTGCTGAGTGCATTTTGTGACTAAATGTATTTAAATATTCATAGCACTCATAAATTTGACATTAGTGATATTTCCTCTTTAAAATAGTTGGTGTAAAAATTGTATTGAAGAAATTTCCTCAATATTTTAACCGTAAATCCTCTTCCCACTTCACATCTGTGAAAGTCTTATCTTCTACACTGTTTAAATCCGGTCGAAATTAAACCTTGAGGAATTCATCCTAGTAATTGATCCAGCATGCTTAATTTAATTGTAATATTTAGACACATAGTTGTTTGACTGGTCTCAAATGGACTGTAATGGAATGATTCTTAAAATTCTTGTGTAAAATTCCCAGCCACTGGTTGATAGAGTGAGTAGTTAAGCAAACAAAAAAATATATATATATAAAAGAAGCTAATGTTAATCACAAAAGTAACATCGGGTAAACAAGGCTTGTCTAGTCGTGACGAATGACTGAAGACTCTTTAAAAATAACCAAGAAGGACTAGTGCTGTTATTTATAGACTCTCTTCCATACTAGGGAATTTCCTATGAACAAAGTGGTCTTTACTACCCAGCAAATGTGTTTGTATGTATGTTTGAATTTTTTTTTTTTTTTTTTTTTTTACAGAAAGAGTGGTTTTAGTGTCTGAGTGGTACAATGACTGCCTTGAGAATCACATCAAGTCTTCCAAGTTCTCCTCCATATCTTCCCTGGCCTTGATAGCCAAGCAAGTCCTGTCAGCTCTGTCTGTGTTGGAGGAGAAAGGGATAACACACAGGGCTCTGGCTTCACACAATATTCTAGTCACTCCCGAGGTAACCATGAGAATGTGTGTGTGTGTGTGTGTGTGTGTTTGCATGAAAGGGGTGGGAAGGGAAAAGGAAAAAAAACAAGAGAAATATGTGGAAGAAGGAAGGATAGAGAGAAGGGAAAGGGTAGGGGGAGGGGTGGGGGAAGTGTGTGTTAAATAATAATGGTTGATTAGGCGGCAAACTTCTAATTTTGCCTTATAAGGCTAAAGCAAAAGTTGGATCTTGTGTGATCTAACTGTGATAGTTGTTTGGTAAAGCTGAGGCTGTTTTCCACCTTTTCTTTAGCTATGTTTTCACGGATTCTGCATACCTCACATTATTCTGACCAATTGCGCTCGTTAATTTTATGTCATCATTATTTTAATTGCATTAAATTAGTAAATAGAACAATATTATTTACATTAGATTTAATTAGAGAAATTCCCAGTGGGCATTATAATGCCCTAGGGGCATGGCATTTAGCGCTCTCTAAGCTCGAGTCAGTGGCAGGAATGTTGACATGTGAAAGAATAGTTGATTGACGTGGCGTGATTTTATCGAATTGATCTGTTATCTGGTTATGACTGGCATGTCTGAAGAGCTGCTGCGAGAATTAGACTTTGAATGGACACAGTATGTCATATATGACACGTATTGATGTAATGGAGTATCTTCCCACTGCAGACTATCCTCCTCTTCTGTAGGTTCTTCAGTAGGTACCTACTTTTAATGAATAAAAGACGACAACAGCATTCAAAGCTCGTCACCAACTGATTGGTGTAATGTTGTGACTACATGAAATCATTTATGCCCCATTGCTTGGTATAGCACCTTAAATAGTAAATCGGGAAACTCTAAATGTCAATATAGCCTTAACCATTGTATAAGTTCATGACAAGGAAGATGCAGTGACATTTGGCAAATATGAGTCATCTCTACATATATATTTATGTATCAAAGCTATCTGCTTATTTTAGTAGCATAAATTTTATATTAAATAATCAGGATATTCTAATTCTAATCTCCATCAATTATGTAGCCTCTGTGTGTATGTGTGTGAGTGTGAGTGTGGTGAAAAAACTGGCTAGTACCGTAGTCTACCGTATCAGCGCCCACTATCACATAAGCGCCCATCCCGTCCACTTTCTGTATAATGTACATGCCCACTTTCCAGGTAGGTGTAAAATTGCACGTATGAACAGGTAATGATCAATAATTACACGACCAACAATCGAAGTCACTCCTCCTCTGTGGTATTTCAAATAAAACTGACAGCAGTGGAGACCACTATTCTGACAAGGATAGTGGCGCTGAAAGTCCAGAGAGCCCTCAAGACTGTTGAACTGTTCTGTTTTGTTTTGTTAATGAGTGATCGAAGGCTTTTAAGTTGGTACGTCCCATGCAGATTTCCAATCAATGTGGCATGTGTAAATTCTTGCCTAAACGAGAAATAACCCCCAGTTTGTTAGTATAACTGGTAAGTGCCCACTTGGTGATTTTGTAGGTGAATGGGTGTCCATGTGCACTTTCCCGGTAGACTGCAGTATATATATATAATAAGTGTGTGTGTGTGTGTGTGTGTGTTGTAGTGGTTGTGTCCTGGGCTCAGGGCCCGTGGTCCTGAGTTCAAGCCCAACTCAGGCAATTTTTCCATCTGATTTCCATCTGCCTCCCACCAGCCCCACCAGTCCACCCAGCTGTGATTGGGTACCTGGCATTTGCTGGGGTGCAAATTCAAGGCCTTTTCTCATGAAGCAGCAATGGTCCAGGTGGGACTTCGGGTGCCCACACCACTTGCTGTGAGGAAAGGTCTGTTCTCCTGCGAGTTCCTAGCCCGGCTCCAGGAGCTTTGCTTGCACGGCTCACAGTGCTTGCTTAGTGCACAGGCATCCTGGCTCTGCCAGGTGAGCGTGACCGCCTAGCGGCAGCAAGAGAATTTGCATTTTCATTTTGTGTGTGTGTGTGTGTGTGTGTGTGTGTGTGTGTGTGTGTGTGTGTGTGTGTGTGTGTGTGTGTGTGTGTGTGTGTGTGTGTGTGTGTGTGTGTGTGTGTGTGTGTGTGTGTGTGTGTGTGTAGTACTTATTACATGAGTCAGAGTGTGATAGGGTGAAATTATTTCATGAGCAGGCTAATTTATTTTCACGAGCTGGAGGCGAGTGAAAATAAAGCCTGAGAGTGAAATATCTAGCCATATCACTCTGATATGGCTGTAATAAGTGGTTTATTTGGTTTATTCTACCCTAGATATCTTCACTGCTGTAGTTAGTACTAGAGGACCCCCCCCCCCCCCCCCCCCCAACCCCGAAAATGGGGACAAGTTTTGGCCGGTTGCTATAACTACTAGGGTAATGAGCTTGCGGCATACAGGTCATGTACCTAAAGATATCATTGTGAAGATATCTAGAGTGGGATAAATATATTTATATAATGCATGTTATATACTTTTTCCTTCCCAGGGTGATGTGAAGCTGTTTAACTATGGCCTGTATTGCATCACAGGAACCGGAAAGGCGGTGGACTTTCCTATTGGGTAAGCTCCACATTTTTTAATGTGCTAAATTATGGTTTTAGAAATACAACCTCATACTACAGTACAGTATAATAGTGTCTCCACCATTTTGTAGTAGAATGTGTACTATCCCATTGGTGTGTTAAGAGGGATATGAATAGATTAGACACAATGCCTACAGTCCAAGTGAAGTGCCAGTTGTTTAGCCTACACCTAATTACTTAGTCTGAGGATATTACTATAATAGTAAGTGAGAGTGTCTGTCTTGGTGAAACTATTGCATTCACTCAGAGCTCTACTGATAACACAGTAATATAAACCATTTAAACAGGACACCTGCCAGTCTTAACAATATAAGAACTAATTAGTAGAATTTAATTCATTGAGAACCCCCAGACTGATTGGCTGAGTGACATCAGAGTCAGGGGCAGACAGGCAGCTGCCTCTAAGGATGTGAAAGACTAAATCTTCCAGAATTTTGTTTATACTGTACACACTTACCATTAATAAAAGACAACAACAACATTTCTTTAATGGGATACCCTGTATTATTTTAGTCATGACAGTGTGTCTCAAAGTTGTTAAATGAATTCTTTTTTCCCCCATTGTTTAGCTGTTATTATTCTTTTCTCTGACTACTTCCTTGTTTGTGGCCCTGGTTTGCAATGATCTCAGCTTATGCACTGTAACTTTGAGTGACCCAGTGTTTAATGAGGTCAGTGAGGTTTTTAATCCAGCTGGCATACATCCTTCCTTTCTTATCTTCACTTCTTCTATGTTCTATTATTATTATTATTATTATTATTATTATTATTATTATTATATTAATAATTTTTTTGATGCTTTGCTAATGTTAGTCAGTACTATAGGGGTCATTTTGTGCTTTTTTTCCTGATCAGCCTGTCACTGATCTTAAGATATGTATTAGTACATTCAAACTGTCCAATCAGATTGCTCAATTCGCAGTGAATATATATCATACCCACCCACCTCCTAGGAGGTGAATAAGTGAACTGTCAAATAAAATAAAAAAGTTTTTATGCAGTTCCTATAGCCTAGAGCCATGGTACAAGTCAGTTGCACCATTCCGTTTGGTCAATATGGACTAGCACTATCCTCGGGCCTTCAGTCCTGGGTTGTGTAAATCCTGTACCAACCTCCACGCTGTAGTGTAACATATACATATAATATGCTATAATATGTATATTATTCTTGGTCTTGCAGTTCTCCTCGTTATATGGCTCCTGAAGTGGTGGTAGCTGATGCAGACACTGCCAGTAGTCCTAAGGTGAGCTGATGTTTGCAGAGCTAGGCAATTGAAAACAACAACAATAGCAACATCCGGTTCCTAATAGCATCTGATGAAGTTAGCTGCTTTTCTCCACCAAATTGAGAAGTTACTTTTGCATAATGAGATATTGGTACATGTGGCCAGACAAACAACTAGGTTTTTTGTATGCTTGTTGGTTAGTTTGTTACACTTTATTTTACACATATTGATGTTGTTGTTTTTTGTTTTTGTTATTTGTTATATTAAACAAATTGACATGGACATTTTGTGAGGATATTTGACTGAATTGATGATCAGGTCTTATAACCCATGCACCTTGTTAACCTCAAAAGCCTAAAACCTAGGTTGCATGCTAAATTAAAATGGAGTTGTAGCAGATGGCAAGGATCACTCACATTACACAGCCAGTGCATTAATACATGTATATAAACTTGTTTATTAAGTAAGCCCCTACATATCTCTCATTGCATGCATTGAGTGAGGAAAGTAATGTAACAAAGAATTTATCAGGTTACTTGTATCTAATCGCAATACAGCATTTTCCTGGAAGCTTATTTTTCTATTTTTCTAAAATAATATTTTTACTAATGAGAATAAATGCTACCATTTCACGCTTAAATCATCTCAATTACTGTGAAAATTCCAGTGCTATATCTCAATTTTCAGTTCACAAAATCAGAATTATTTAAGCTAAAAAAATACTAATAATTTGTGTCAAAGATAGTTTGTAGTTATCATTTACATGTATTTTATTTACAAATTTTGATTATGGAACTAAAATTAGCTTCATAATTACTATTCTGCATTCCCTTTATACTACATCCTTTTACATTAAATTAACAAACAAATATTCCAACCGGCTACTCAATTACATGCTGCAATGTTTTCATACTAGACTAACATTCCCTCGAATATTGCCTTTTTTCTTGGAAACTTGTACACACTAATAGTATTTAATGGTTTCCTTTTGAGGGCCTATCCTGAATGTACTTGAGGAGAGTTCCTGTGGTATCTGGAGTTCACTAGGAAAGCATGCACACGACCTGCAGGCAGGCAGGCCAAGGGAAGTCCAATATGGGACTGACGGCTGGCAGCACTTAAAGGAGATTCTTCACAATGGTTCATCCTTCACTGGTTGGCTTCCAGTGGGTTCGCAGGGTGATATCCCTTAAGCAAGGATTTTAGTCTTGGCACAAGGCTAGCACATATCAGCTTTCACTGCAACGCCCTTTACTAAATCTGGCAAAGCATAGGCACTGAAGCTTTGTAATTGATCATGGAAAGAAATAGTGTCAGTTAGGAAATAAAATTCAGCTCTCTGACTTCCTATTTAGGGAAGCCGTTTTTCCCCAGGAAATGTATATCCAGTGTGGAAACATTTAGGTGATATTGTTTACCAAATGCACATGTGATGGTCTTAATGCGTTTTGCCAGTCATGTGATGGGTTAATTGTATTTCATTAAAACTACGACAGAGTTTTTGTAATCTGATGAATATTGTTAACGGCTGATTACAATGAAGCCTACTATGTCTTAATTATTTGAACCACATATTGTAATTGAATCTGTGAGATAATTTTGACTTAACGGATTCTGGCATGAAGTTGAGATTCTTTGGATGGAAAAACTGTTTCTAGGAAGTAGCAACTGTCTTAATTATCATTTTCATTTCCATTTATCCGGCTAGGTGGGCGTGAGGCTGTTGCTAGGAAGTAACGCCTGTCTTAATTATCATTTTCATTTCCATTTATCTGGCTAGGTGGGCGTGAGGCTGTTGCTAGGAAGTAACGCCTGTCTTAATTATCATTTGACTTCATTTATCTCTCTAGGTGGCGGTGTGGTCTCTTGGCATTGTTCTGCTGGAGCTATTCATGGTGGGTTTAGACTTTCTTTGATGCAATTATTTTTGTTGAGGTGTTTTAAGATATTTTTTGGCATGTTGTGTTGCAGGAAAGTCAGATTTACCCGGATCTCTTCCTGAAAAATGCTTTAGCAACTCTCTTCAAAAGACTGGTTCTTCTTTCACAGAATTTTCAACGTAAATTTTACATTATTGGTGGCGAGAAGTGTAGCAAAGCGAGACACTATACTAATTTGAGCCAATATATATATTATATGGAAACACATGTGGTAGGGAAATGACGTTGGATGACCTTTCAGTAAAATAATTCAGGCTTAGCCTTGGAACCGACCAAAATTTGTGGACTTTTATTTACTTTTTCAACTATCATACACAATGCATCATAGCAACCTACAATAATCTGCTAAAAGACAACACTACTTTAATTCAGTCATTAGAAAGTGAATAGCTTCACTTGGACCATCTTTTTGTCACACAGTAGTTACACTTCCCTTCACTGTACAGTAGTTGACACACTTCAACTTCCCTGAGCTACTATCTACTCAACTTTTTAAATTTTGGGCTGATTTTTGAGAAAGCAAGGAACTGGTTAACTCTACGTAGGGGTACTTTTGGAAATGCCCCTATCGTCATGTCATAATCTCATGATCAAATAGGTTCTTGCTGCCCTCGGTAGTTTAACTTTGTGCTAGAAGTGATTGAGTGCTGGGTTGAAGTTTTTGCGTTGATACTACATACCAATGAGTGTCTCTGGCCTGTTTAGCTTCTTATGAAGACAACATTTATATCTACGGTTTTCATTGCACAGCAATAATAATACCCGATTAGGAAGAGCCGAATAAATTATTCTTTTGGTATGAGAAATGATTTGGTAATAGTTAGCTATAGTGTATAATAGTGCTCAGGGTTCGCACCTTTGGTGCTTCATTAATAAAAAAAAATTGAATGTATTAATATAAATTGAGCTATAAATGTGTTAAATTTATAACTAGTTTAATTATTCTTATAACTCACTTGCCACCTTTGTGCTTAGGCACACCACTAGTTTAATTTATTGTATAGTGTAGTTGACGTGGCTTTTCTCACAACTTCGTGTTATGCATGTGAGCTATTGTATTGGTCTTTCTTTTCAAGAATCTGAATAATCTTTTGCACCATTTTAGAATATAATAGATAGGGACACTTGTTGGTAAGTTCTACAAAGTGACTAGTTTATTCTGAGCCACACAAGTGCCCATGTATGCCTTGGATATTTGAACTTATAGCTTCAATGTTGCTCATCTTTTAGGTGATTTTCTAACTAAGACTAGTACATGTACAGTGTATCCCAATTTTTCTTTGAGAATGTATAGACAGTAAGCCAAATGGCAAATATTTGGAGCTTTAAAAAGGATCAATATTTATGATGATGTAGTCAATCATCCATCATTGCTTGTTTCTGGCTTACTACTAACAGGCATTAGTGCTGGTGGATACAGTCTTTCAACAGATTATTGATTGGGAATGACTTTTTATCTCAGCACTTTGGTTGTCAAATCTTACAGTTATAAGAATGCTAAGCAGGTCAAGTCCAGTCCACATGTATCTGTTATTGTACAAGTTGGCAGTGTTTTTGATGATGGTTCATAGCCTATTAGTGTTATTGGGCATTTTTGTGTGTTGTTGTTTTGATGAAGATCTCATCATTTAGAGTAGGAGTTGATTACAGCTTTACCCTTTCCCTTGTAAATTCCAGGTGATGTAACTTGAGCTGATATTATTTTCTAAATGGCCCTTTTTGATTTTCTCTCTTCAAAGCTTTCTGAAATACCATTTTGTAGTAGTGATTTGTGCATGGAAGCATGTGTGCACATTTTCAATGCCCTGCGATTGTACATACACTGGGACCATCTGTAGTCAAGTGTCTTTTATTAGTTTACTTGGATTCCGGTGAGAAACCCTCTAGTTGTACTATGCTTCAGAATGTAAATTAGGCTTCTTTTTTTTTCCTTCAACTGACTTAAAGAAATGCTTCTGGTCAACTGAATTTAATTATAGAACCTTTACAGGTGAAATGGGATGGTAGCATCAGTTGCGTGATTTTGGCTGTGCAAGCTACTCAGGCTGAGTGACAAGACATATGATGAAGTCAGTTAATAGAGTTTGGACATCGAAGAAAGTGTCTTACAGCTTACACTTTCTATGTATAGAATCAGCAATGCATAGGCCAAGTCCATGACTTTAAAGCAGTAGTTGAAATGCTATATTTTCTCGTGTCAAAGCTAATGTATCTTAGTGTTTTGATGTTTTATTTACTACTGTATGCAGTTTATTCAAGAAATTTGAAGGTGTCTTCTTATCACTGTCATGGAACATTATTATTATTGAGTTTTCCATGCAGTGCAGCTGGATTGTTCCTGGTAGCTTTGATTTTGGATGTAGCATTTAGCCCTAAGTGAAGCAGAATATCACTAAGAAAGTCCAAATAAGTTGCCAAACAAATTTATATAATAATTTTTTTTTTCCTGCCAATTCATAAGAATAATAAATGATGATTAATATTATATATATCTGTGATTACTTTTGAAAGTGCTGGGGAAGGAAATAAAAAGCAACTGTGCGACAAAAATATGATGACAATTTTTGATAGTGCAGCTGAAACGAATGAAAAAATATTGACAAAAAAATTATAAAATAATTGACTGTTTTTTTTTGTTGTTGTTGTTTAATATAATATAGAAGTGACTTGTGACGCGCTAGGGATAGTTTGGAAACGGAGGCTACTTGAAAAACTGCTTCAGTTTTTGTTTCTCTTATGTATTATTTTTGTAACCTTTGGGTCTGGAACACAACCCGTCACTACATCCAAATACACTCTGATTATCTTCTCTCCACCATCACTGCCTTCACAGTTTATAAATTTCAGTTTCTTGGGTTTGGCTCTCCGTTCATGAACGGGTATACAATTGTTGGATAGAGATTCAGACCCATTGCTGGTATATACATCAAAGGTTGGATCCATTCCTACACACACTCTGATTTGTTTTATCACTTCAGAGTGGCAGCCAGGAGTTTTGAACACAAAATTTCTCCTTTGGATCTTGCAAGTTGTGTTGCGTTCCTCAGTTGGTGGTTCCGTACTAGTGTCTGTTTCGACATGAACTGTTTCATCGTTTCTTGCGTTGATGACTGCACAGTCCAATGTGGGCATACTCAGCACTGCAACTAGCACTACTAGTACACTAGCACACAAGCATTTAGAAGAGCTCATTATCTTTCACTTTGATATATTTTTTGAGGGAAAAAATATTTGATGAGTTGCAGTTTATATACACTAGCTGGAAGAAGGCCAGTAGAACAACTGATTAGCTCTTCCTGCTGAGGCTAAAGCTCTGCTGTTAGAAAAAAATTCTTCCCCTTTTATAATCGGCCTTGCCAGCTGCCTTGCCAGCTGCCACTTCCCACAGGAAGTATAATTTACCTTGTAGTGTCTGTCTGTTCTGTGGTCAGCTGACCTCATGTTTCTTGCATTCTTGTGGCATCTCAGCACCTGTAGCTGTGGATGTGGGAGGAGGAACACAATGCCAATAATTCTCTCTGATAATAACCCAGTTCAATTCCTTGGCAAAAAGGAAAAAAAATAAGAGAGAGAGACAGAGAGAAAAGGAAGAAAAAAAAGATATTAAAAATATAGATTCTGAATTCATTCTCTTCCCCCCTAGCTTTAAGGCTTGTGTAAAATTAGGGTATTTTATTTATCTTCATTTCTTTTTCAACTGATTGATGGGTTGATTCTATACTACTGGATGTGGAATGCCAAGGGAGAATGAGATGAATATGAATCTATAGCAAGATAACTAATTTGGTTAAGGGAAGCCATCTTCCAAGCCTCCAGTTAAGTGCACTGCCATCAGCTGTTGCGCCACTTATTCCAATCCTTGCAACTGCTCAATTTACTCAATTTTCTCTACTTGTGCTTCCGTTTGGATACTACAATGTCAAATGATTAAAACATTCTATCTGCAGTGTATACAATTTACTATGGCTATAGTGTGGATGAGTCAATTATTCTATTGCTTGCTTTGATGACGAAACTCTAAAAGTCATTTTCTCATGTTTGCTAGAACCTTTACACGTTTCCCGGCTCTACTGCTGGTGGTTCGGTCGTGATAGTGCGGGTATTGGTTATTAGTTTTGTTGACTGGGTGTCTGGTGTGCTCTATTTTCGACATCATAGAAAGCGGCGTCTTCTTATGTGGGATTACGTGCGGAGAGACTCAGATGCCAACGGTCAAATCTGGTCGTGTGGTTCTAATGCGATTAATTATGTCCAATTTCTGACCAACTCTAAATTAATCAACTATCAAAGCTGAGCGATCAGCTAAGAGTAATACATAAGCATCCCAAGTAATCGTACAGATCTCGTTAAGGTATCTCATCACACGTTTATTTTTAGAAATTCTAAGTATCAATGGAATTGCATATATGTCTATTGGTTGCCATTGCATTATAGTGTCATTGTTGTGGTTTTATTGTTTTGATAGGTAAATCTTTGCATCCGCTGGATGCCTTGCTCGAATCCCATGGCTTGGTCAAAAAGGTAAGAGAGTGGGTTTCCAGCCAGGAGAGCTGGACTCTGTACTGCAGATGCTTGACTAAAAATGCAATACATTGTGTACAAGTCATCAATTTACTCATGAATAAAACACAGAAAATGATTGGATGTAACTAGAAGACGATTGCTTGTACCAGTATTAGAGAATCTATGAAATTATAGTAATAATTGTGGTCAGAGTAGAAGCGAGAATGATAGAGAATTAAGTGTATCATGTTATCATATTATCCGTAGGAGATGAATGAGGACTTCAGGTCATTCCTCCTGGAAGCACTCAATCCAATACCTTCTCAAAGGTGAGTTGCATACTTTGGGGGGGGGGGGGGGGGTTTTTTTTTTTTTTTTTTTTTTTTTTTACAAGCTGGGAAAAGTTTTCAGAAAGTGTAATCTCAGAGCCTTACTGTTATTAAACTCTTACCAAAATTACCGATTACCTAGCTTCATAATAGCTGATGCAATGGTAAGGCCAAGTGGGTGAGTCTTGCTCACAGCCTGATCTCACTCCTATGTCATGTCACGCTACTCTTGGCTGACACGATCGGCTTTCTCAGAGTCATCCATTTACGATTATCCAGTCGCCACGAGTGGTGCAGTGGCAAGCTGTTTAGTACTAGCTATTACTGGCATTTCTTTGTAGCTCTTTGTATTGTAATATGAGTGGTTCTAAGTTACAATTTTTGAGCGTAAATATAGGCTAGGCTAATTATGCGGAATGGGGCAGACAAGGTTAGTTAGAGAAACGGTTGCACAATAAATATTGCATAAATAATGTAAATTCTATCAGAGGGACTGTTTAATTGGTTATAAACAAATGGTGTTGCATTACAATAGATGGCCTGAAAATTTTTTTTTTAAATTGAGCATTTGGAGTGAGTGACACTATTTCAGGGTTTTTTTTAATGAGTAATAGCACGGGTAACTGTACTATTCGGGATTAATATCATGAGTAAAGCAATTGAAATAGCGCGAGGCAAAGCCTAGTGCTATTTCAATTGCTTTACGAGTGCTATTGATCCCTAATAGCACAGGTTTTCTGTGCTGTCACTTACTAATAGTAGGCTAGTTACCATTTGCACTGTAGCTACACTGTATTGTTCACTCACTATCTCTGTATTTCAAAATTAGCTTCCTCTGGAACTTCGTTTTCAACCTGTGGCTCCTCCTAATCATTTGGGGAAAAAATCCATCTAATATGAGTAAACTTCTGCACTAAAGAATGGCATAGTCTCCAACTAGAAACTACTCAAACTATACATTTCCAAGGCTAAAGTTGCATGCATGTGCACTTACCCGCACTATTTCACTTAGTTACTGTGGTATTTCACTTAGCTTCCATGCTATTTCACTTAGTTACGTGCTATTTCACTTTCCCCGTGCGATTTCAGTTGAACAGCAATTTCTCCTGTACATTTTTGAATGGGCCATTTAGAAAACACGGTTTCAGATTTACCTGGGTATTTTTCTGATGTTATAAATTAGTCCATTAAGTGTTGGACTTAAAAACTAAAACATTGAAGACCCTTTTCCAGATGGTTTTTTAAAAAAAATTGGCCGAATAGTGCAAGCTGATAACTTGTTCTAAGGAACTATTTAAATTTGACTCAGAGCTACAATTACATGAGTAAATTGAAGCAAGTCAGAATTTTGCTGAAACTAATTGTATGGTTATATTATATTTTTAATGTGGGAGCTAGATAACTAACTTCAGTAAGCTATTCACAGTATCTTACTTGCTTATCATGCTGTTTAACTTAGTGTGTTGCCTGCTTTAATATTAGCATGACTCAATTGTTTTTCTTCGTTTTTGGAAAAATAATGGAGTGTGAATATTTACTGTTCTCATTGAACTTTAATTCTCATTTAGTCCAGATCTAATACCTAGCCCAGCTTATATTATAGACATTAACTGGCTCAGAATACATAAAGAATTTACTTAAATATTAAAATAAGGAGTTCACAAGTTCTAACTTAACTTTTTGGGAATGCATGATGAAGTAAATAAAAAAAATAAGAATGACATTGGAGTCTATTATGGTAAGAGTACTCTGATACAGGAATCATAGCGTGGCTAAAACAACTTCAAAATAATTCAGTGATTCAAAATAGTTTATCGTGTTGTGTGTCACTCTCCTGCCACTTTACACCAAAAGAAAAATAATAATGAGCCCCAGACATACATAAGTTGTAAAAAAATAAAAATTGAATTAATAAATATAATGTGGTCTTTTAATGCAAGTGACATACTAATAATTTTGTCTTCTGACTTTACTATAACTGATTGACCATTTATATTGTTTTTTACTATGCAAGGAGTTGTTTTTTTCCTTCCCTTTTCAGCCACTCATTGTAAGTTTGAAAGGTTTCCCCCATCAATTAAGGTGTTTTATGGCATTGGCCGGCAGACTGGCAGGAGGTGGGGTAGATTCTATGTTTTCTTTGGAGACTGTACTTTCATCAGGTCATGCACTCACTACAATTAGAGCTACAAAATACACAATAACTGAAAAGAAGCCATGCCCTTTGACTTTGTTTGAATAATTGAATTGGCCCGGAGTCAATACTCCAAGTGATCAGTTATTTTATTTTTTGTTTGCTTGTGCAATAGGCCTAATGCAAGCTCTCTGCTGGGTCACTCCTTCATAATGAACTATACCAGGGTTTGTGAAGGAGCCCAGTTAGCAAACACGTCTTATCCTATCCTCGCCAATCCGTTCCAGTCCATCTTGAGGTGCAGCACCCTACCTCTCCAGCCTCCTGCTTCCCAAGGCAGCGGTGCTTCACAAGCTGTGAAGACTGCAAGCTTGTCTGAAAACATCCGCCAACGTCCACTGCAGGAGGTCTACTACCTGTGGAGCCTGGCAGGAGGAGATCTGGAGCTAGAAATGAAGAAAGTTGGGTTGATTCCCACTAAACCACCAATATTCAATGTTCCCAGGTTGGTACCATAGTAACAGTGGTAGACTAAACAGAAGGATTTCAAGTGCATTCTTCCCTGTTTATATAATATTCCAAACTTTTTTTTTTCTTTTTCTTCCTTTCCTCATTTCCATAACGATGAATGTGCCCGTGGTGACTAATTGAATAAGTACCTGATATGTACAGTTGCGGCCCAGTGGAGGTAGTATCACCATGCCAGCAGGACATGTGGGGTGCCAGCTATACTAGCAGTCAGGTTTCGTGGCAAGGTGTTCGCTTCAGGCAATTAGAATGTCTGAGGAGGGAGAAGCATGTATGTGCCGATGGAGGGGGAAATGAGTTTGAAACAAGATGGTGGGAAAAGGGTTTGAAACAAGATGGTGGGGAATGAGTTTGAAACAAGAGGATGGGTTATATATATATATATATATATATATATATATATATATTATATATATTAAATTCTTTACAAGTTTACAATATTCTTTATTCTATTTTAATACATGTTTGATTCAACTTTGCTCTATCAACTAGTCCATGTGTTGCTGACAAATTGATTCCACACTTATACATACATGTAACAAATAACATTATTAGCTTGGGGGTAACTGAACTCTTATATAGTTTGCATACCAGGGTCATGCTTGTTTATTGTGATTTATTATCCCACGTCAAATTAAAAACAGGGGAGTATATTTGTACTGCAAAGCATGCTACATTTCCCATATATACTGTCAGATGTTAGACTCTACTAGCAGTCTGACAAGACAAACACATCATGCCATTACATAATTCAGTAAACCTAAGTTTACGACTTTGTTAATAGAAATTTAAAACTTCATGTGTGTACGTTTTCTTTTTCTTATTTTGTTTGAAAGATTTATTAATAATTAGAAATAGCTTTTTTAAATATATATGCTAAACGTAATAAAGATGATGGGTTTATGGATATTACAAGGTAACTAGTTGCATTGGTAGTGGCATTGCAATGAAGTCATACACAGCTGGTCAGAAACCTCATGAATGTATTAATGCTGCCTTATTGGTCAACATGCATAGGGATGTCCACAGACTGTAGCTTTCTGTAGAGGATACTTCAGAAATCCCCATGTCCTTGTTGAAGACTTGCATAGAGACAGAATTCAAAGACATTCTGGGAAAGAATTACAAAAATTCATTACATACTGGTTTTATGAAACAACTTTCCAGCAACAAGAATACAGCGACAAGTTGTTTCTTCTATAAAAACAGCAAATGAAATACCAAAGGTCGGCAATAGACAAATCTAAAACAAGTTAACTAATCTACAACATTATGTACTCCCATCAAAAAACAATGGAGAATTGGAGTCCATATATAGAGCAATATGGAATGTGTAATATGGGCTATGCAAAGGAGAGTTTCCACTAAAGGAGTAGTTTCAATCCACTTTATTTCTCACATTTGGCTCCAATCAACGAAAGTCTATTGATGGCAATCTGGAGGCTAACTTGACCTTTGCAACTTTGATCACAAGTTTGCCCACATCCTGATTAAGGACACAAGCCAGTGTTTTATGTAGTTCTTACCCCCAATAATAAACAGTATGGGTCACCAATACATTAAGTGCATGATTGATCTTCACTGAATTGTTTTTTGATTGTTTGAAGATACAAAGTTCATATTATTTAATTATTAGGCATTCTAATTGTTTTTTATAGTTAGATGTTGACAAAATATATTTGGTTTTTTACATGCCTGTAAATATGTTAGCAGTGTTATATTGAGTGTTATATTAGACGGTGTGAAGTGGCCAATTCTTGTTTGTTTTTTTGTCCGTGTTCTATAGTGACATGTGTCTTTGATCCTAGTGGTTGTTGATGCTTGAGTCATTGCTGCTAATGGATCCAAGTGAACCATTTGTTTGAATGGTCACTGGGCCATTACTTTTGCATGAACTTTGCTAATAAACTAGCTTTAAACATTGCATTTTGGCTATTTGTGGCACAAACAGTTTGCATGTAACTTTTTCTAACGGTCAGGAATGTAGTGCATTTGTGTTTTTTGGATTTGTGTCTGGGCCAGGTAAAGCTAGTGTGATTATGGAGAGGTTGGCTTTTAAAAATCAAATTTCTACTTTATACTTTACAAGTTAGCTTGACCAGCTTCTCCTTTTTTTTAGGGCTTGTTAGCTCTTGAGTTAAACTAGGCAATAATAGTGTATGGTTTGGTTTAATAATGTGGTGTAAAAAAAAGCAGTGCTCAACTGTAGTGCTAATAAATGCAAGTAATACTATACTACTACTACTACTACTACTGCTGCTGCTGCTGTTACTAATGTTATTACTATTACTGCTACTATTATTAGTGTTATTACTACGACTATTTTCCAACCTGTATAAAGAACATTCCATTTGTTAGACATGAATAAAATAATAATAATAATTGTAATTATGATAATTATTGGGGAGGGAGTGAAGTGAGCAAGATTTTCTCAGGTATAATTCGGCGAAGCGAGCGGAGCTGACTCTCTAATGAGTTCGCGATATATATATATATTTAGGTCTAGAAATTGTTTTTGTTCTTGCGTGGGCGTACGTGTGTACCCTTTCTCCTACGCGCTTGCGCGGGCCGGGTAATCTCCTTAGCAACATTTTGTTTTGTTTACCCGCCGTACGAAGTAGCGATGTCCAGTAGACAAAACGTTAGAAACGCTCGGTCAAGAGCTTTGAGGGCGTTAGAAACTCCTGAAGAAAAATTAGTAAGGAGAGCGATAAGAAATGAAAAAGACAGGGCAAGGAGGAGAGCTAAAACGAAACAGAAACAGGTAGCAAAGTAAAGAATCTGACAGTATTTTGTAGTCACCAAGCATGCATGGAATAGCTGCAATTACAGGGAACATGCATCGCTCGCTTCGCTATTTTGTGCTATTAGAGCACATCACTAGTATATATTATATTTAGAGGTATAACTCAATCAAGATTTTTTTGTAGGGTACATGCAACCCCATTTTTTGCCTGGGCCTTCTTGTGTAAGTGAGGTAAAGTGTTAGTCTGCTGTGCTTATTTGGAGGGGACGTCTACCACAGATATTAACTTCTTGCAAGTGCTTCATAAAGAATTGATCTTATTAATTAAAACTTTTCGCTGCTTTTTTCTAAACAGAAAGCGTAATTACTTAGGTATTGCTATACCCCTGAGGTGTTTTGTTCTTCTTATAATGGAGATCAAACAAACCTTAAACAAAAATTAAAAAATTGAATGCGGATGAATGAAAGGCTCAGCTAGCTGTACGCAAAGAGTACAGTTGAACCATTTCACTTCTACCATTTTACAAAGCATGGCAGACTATAAGAGCCCATGAAAAAAAAAAGACAAATGTGATACCTTATATAGCATGTATACTTTGACTTCACCGCTGCTAAATTTTGACTTAGGATGCGGTGCAAACACTCGGGTTCACGAAGCTAGCGGTGAGAAGCTAAAAATTTATGCTTTGTTTTATTACCATTATTACTGTTGCTAATTTCGAAAGGTATACTTAACAGATGATAAAAGGTCAAATATAAGTTGTTGTTGTTTTTGTTTTTGTTTTCAAAAAAATTAGCTTGCGGGTGTCACAGATTATTAATAAGTAAGCTAGGCTAAACATGAGCAGACTTCATAAGGGTTTAGTTCTGAACATATCAGGAGAGATTTTATCAACTTCATATTTTTTTTTTGTTGCTAAAAAGGAAGCACTACAAAAGCATACCAAGAGAACCTGGACTTCTATAACTAGGTCCCATTGTCTCAGACTTAAAGTCCCCTTGTATTCCCAAGAACAAATGTCTAATCCCACAGCACCTTTGAAGATTTTCATCTCCAACAAACTTCTAGAAGACGGTGCACGCATTCCTTTGTAATCAAATAGGACTACACCTCAGAAGCACCAACTCCTCCCACTCCTAAACGATGACTCGATAAATTCCAAAAGAACATATAAAATGTTTCTTGCATTAAATGCATGATAATGGATTTAAAATGTGGTCAGTTCGGAAAAATGAATCCTTTGATAGTGCACATCACAAAGACTAATGAATACTTAGTTGCTAAGTAGAGACTGTCTATTGTTTTCGTCTAATGAAGCAGTAAGAGCACGCCCTGCTGGGAGATGCTAGAGTTTTCACTAGGTACTTAGGTACTTACCAAAGCTCGTCAAATAGTTATGCTATTTACACGCCCACTCAGAAAACAATAAACAATCCCATCAGTGATTTCCCTCAAAGTCCAAAGTGGACATGCCTGATTAGCGGTGAAAATAATAACAGTAGTGGGCTCCAACATTTAGTATGTATATTTATGGTCCATTTCAATAATGGGTTGACTTTTATTTCATGGCTCATTGTATGTTGCTGATGGTTCATTAACAATTACTTTCATCTTTATCCACCTTTGCGAGGTTGTTGTTAACCCAACAGATCATCACTTCCAACACCCTCAGAAAGATAGCTCAAAGAAATAATTACTTAACAAAAATGAACCTCCATGGTGGTTTAATATGGGTTCATTCCTATCAGCTTTGATGTTATGTAATTAAGGCGATATCCCCTCTCCTAACAACGGACAAGGCCTGTTATACAATATTTGTCATTTAAATTTACAGTCGATTGTGAAATACAAAAATATGTAGGAATAACTGTAAAAACTTTTCTATAGTTAGGCATGGTGACAAACTTAAATTATTTTTCTGGTATACTATTTACTTATGATAGAATGACTATGTATGGTCGATTTAAGGATTGCTATTGCTTGTATGTATTAATCATGCCCTCTAATGATGTCCATCTGAGATGCTACTTTTATAAATACTAGGCAATATTATAGGCAACCCACATTTATTTGACCTTGTCAGAACATTTTAAATGGCATCATACACCCTTTACCATATTTTGTAGGAATTTAATTTAACAATAACAGGGAATACATTTATAGTAGCAGGTTGTTTATTATTCAACAGGAAATATACGTAGTTAATCCAAGCCATTTTAATCTCAAAAGATCTTCATCATTTCAAAACTGAAAACTGGCACTAAAGTATGGAAATAACACCAGGATATATTGGTTACCTTACAGCATGAACACATTTTTCCCGGCACTTGTTTTATTATATATACCATTTTTATTTTAGCTTGGTGACAAATAAGGGCGTTTCCTATGGCACCTCTAAAGACAGAATAACACTCCATGATGGCGCAGTGGTGCAGTTACTTCCGGATCAGCTTGAGAAGGTAGGCATGTTTTTAATATCTGTATCTTTTTGCATACAATATTTGTATTACCACGATACTCAGAATTGTTTGTGTATTTTTTCCCCTCTGTATGATGTGTGAGAGTTAGGTTTCAAAAAGTGCAATCTCTATTACATTAGCTTGTCATCAGAGCTCACAAAGCACCCTTATTACTTCATTAGAAATTGTTCATAGCTTTGTACATAGTTGCCATGGAAATCACATATACTGCTGGTGATCAACTGGCCCCACTGAAGCCTCAGTGTAGTGAGAAGTTTCTTACATAAAAGCAAGCAAATACATCGTGTATTAAATCACTCTTTATCTTATCATGTGCCTGCAATTTCAAGAGGCCATTATGAGTCGGAACTTTTGGAGACATTGTTTTAGATATGGAATGAGGCCTGAAGAGTGAGTGCTTGCCAGTGCCCGTGGTAAACTTGCATTGTACTTTAATAATCATAATGTAATGCCTAGTTGTTTCATCATTAAGTGCATACCGGAGATGCTGCCTACTGACTGGATGTGCTATGTATTGTCTCAGCATATCATGTGATATATCACAGGAAGGAAGTGTGGAACCACTTGGGTCAGACTTGTCTATTCCCAAGGGTCACTGGTCAACAATGTTTGCCCCAGGGGGCTTGGGTCTGACACGTGCAGTGGGCTTATTAAGATTTTGGCTGTAAGTAATCAAGGGTGACTGACTCATGGGCTCTGCCCACACGAAGCTCCCACCTGACCTTTATTTTGTCAAAATACCGGCTTCCCAACCTAGTGGTGGTAGTGGCCACAATGTTCAAACCACGTTAGAACGGTTTGTTGTATTCATATTAAGTTAGAGGGTTTTAGCAGGTTTTCAAACGATTACTGGTTGCATTTATTGGTGTCCAGAAGTGTCCAAATGCTCACTGGAAGGTGCCTTTGCACATTTTTTGGGAAGATTTTGGCTTTTAGCTAATGTGGGAACTTCTAATTGGAGGATAGCTATCAGATAAAAGTTGGCCCACAGCTTTGTATCCTGCCACCTGGCTCTAAAGGAAGAAATAAAAGATTAAGGAACTATTACAAAGGAACTCTCACAATTTCCCATCATCCATTGTAGGGTGACATGGTAGGTTTTTGAGTTATGGTTGTGGCCATGCCACTAATTTACTGATTGCTACCAGCACAGCTGAATGTTCAACACCTGTTGCAAGTCTTGCTTTAGCACGGGATCAGAACTGGTATGGTGAGAGATGACAATTACAATTGTACACATTCTTCAGCTTGGATGTGTGGTCTTTGACAAAAAATACAGTATATGTAACAGCAAATATTATTATCTATAAATTAATCAGAAAAAAGCTTACACGAAATCTGTATGAAGCAAATAATTTTGATATATTTTATATTTAAATGTTTAAGAATTCTGTACTATAGCTAACATTAAAATACTTAAAATTAAGTTTACCTAGGGAAAAGGTAAGATTCATAATAAGCCATTTATAAACAAATAATGTTTTTAAGTAGATCTATATAAAATGCATTAATTATTTAATTATAACAGATTACATAAACTATGTTCAGATGCTATGGGATAATTGTTGCATGTGGCTAAGGCGTTAGGAATAACAACCCAACTAAAATATATGTTAAATCACAAATTCAATCAAAATGTGGGTACCCCTTGTTATTCAAAATTACTATAATAATTTGAGCGATATTTTTTAAAAGTTGTAACAGTTAATTTACGATGTGGCCAATTCTTGTTGTTTCCCTCCACCCATTACTGACCTCAGAATATTTTCTAGGAGGCTAAGCTCTTGAGGCTCATTGACTAGATTAGCTTAACCATAATTAAAGCAAGTAAGATCAAATTAAAGTAGCTGCCCTTGGTGCCAGAGAAAACACCACTCATTTTCCTCTTGTACATATGTCTCCTGTCTGCTTCAAGCCAATGTAGCTTGCTGTTCTTTGTTTTGTCTGTAGAGGTTGGAGTCGATGACCACTGCGGACTTCTATCCTTTACTGGAGTACAAGTGAGTTAATTCATAGCTGTTACATCATGGATTTTGCGGTTTGGGTTGGAAAAAATTAAGTTTAAAAATATCCTCCCTGTTAATAGGCATTTTGTTGTGGTGAGGTTTGGCAGAGTGTTCATTGACGGTAGCTCTAAACTGTCTGGCAGTAAACAAAAGGCACAAGTCTTATTATAATTTGTTTGTGGTCATCGAAGTGGCTCCAGGGGATAATTTTTAGTAAACACCAAGGACATAATGGCCAAGCCTGTGGTTCTTCAACTGGCTAGGGACTACTAGATAGGGTACCAAGAATCCTGACTTATTGAGAGCAGCAGACTCTTTAAAAAATCAGTAATCTAAAATTTAAATTTGGTTTTCCTCCCATGTTTCAATAAAATTATTTTACACCGGTGCCAGTGTTCTTTCCCATCAGTTCACTATTGATATCATCTTTAAATTTTCAAGCATGCATTTGACCCCCTGAAATTCCTGTGTGTGTGTGTGTGTGTGTGTGTGAATCTTGGCTGCACTACTGATTAAATATTCAGACAAAACAAGGAACTGATCATATAGCTAGCTAGCTGTGGTTTATATGGCACTGAAATCACCACATGTATACATACATGACATATGCCTCTAAAACTGATATACATTTTGAAAGTCCTTTCGCTTCAACATATTGCTTGTATTTTATCACTATACAAATTTGTGACCACATTGTCAAATAAGGATCTACTTGGAGGGGGAGGGAAAAGGAGGTGAGAAAGTAATTTTTAATAGTATGATAATGGTGATGATGATAGTAATATTCCTACTGTTAGTTCTAATTATTATTATTATTTTATTATTATTATTATTTTATTATTATTATTATTTTATTATTATTATTATTTTATTATTATTATTATTTTATTTTTTTATTTTTATTATTATTATTTATTATTATTGTTGTTGTTATTGTGTTGGTAGATTAACAATAATTGCAATGGTTACAAAGTCTATATTTAAAAAAAATTTTTTTTATTAATTCACCCGATCATGTATCTGTAATTAAACCGAAGTTCACTCTCCCCTTCCCCCACCTTCTCGCTCCTGAATCCCCTGAGTTCCATCCCAAGGTTCATTTTCCCACCTATCACAGCTTAAATGTGGTAGAGGTGAGCAGCTCTTGATTCTGCAGGTGGTCAATAAATGCAAGCCATCTTGTTGGTTCAAAGAAAACTATAAACCTTATTCCCTCCACCTGACTGCTTTAGAATCTCTTTACTATGTTTACACTCCATTTTTGGCGGTATTAAGTTGGATCTTGTAAGGCTTACACAAGCCTATTAAGTAGCGCAAACATCCGACCTGTTGGAAGCTCAGATTACTAGATTTATATACATACATACATACATACATACACGCACGCATCCACATGCATAAACCCATGCAATATACTGAAGTGAGTTAATCATGAGGTGTCATTTCCCTACAGCATGTTGAGGAATCCTATTGTTTGGACCGCAGTCTCACGAAGACTGGCTTCTGCCACTGGTAATGAACATGGTTCCCAACTCTGCCTGGAATAATCTGCAGTTGTGCAATATAATGCTGCATGTACAATTTCAAAGATTAGCAAACTTGTTCAAGTTGTAAAGATGACAGAGTGTTATTGTAATTGTGTGTGTGTGTGTGTGTGTGTGTGTGTATTCTTCTTTTTTTCTTGTAGGTATGTAATTGTATTTGTGTGAGAAATAAATTGCTTTCAGGGTAAACTTGCTATGTTTAATTTATCCACTAATTGTTGGCATTCGATGCATTAATGGTTGGCAATTAGGCAAACATTGCACATAATGTAGAAGAGTGTGGGAGAGAGGAGGTTCAGGTGTTCATAGAGTTTGGCTAAATTCCGCAGTTACCAGGTCTTCCTCCTCCTCAGGCCATAGGAACCCAATCATTACACCAATTAAATTCAAATACAGTTTGCAATAAACTGAGATATTTTTCAAGAGCCGCAGGCAAGGCAAGAATGGATTAATTATATGGGATAGATTCTGTCGCGCACACATGTAACTTAGTATGGACTTGCTCTCTGATACTATTTATTATTTGTTGAAAGGGGAGAGAAGAATGGAGTAATGGAGGGGGTGTGGCAAGGGGGGGGGGGAGTCTGAGTGAACTGATGGTCTGAGAAAGCCAATCAAAACTTATCATGCAACCTTTGTGAATTTTTTTTCTCCCAGGTATGATCAACTGGACAGTCCTGGGTATAAATCACTTCAAGACACGGCCAAGCTTCCTCTAGCTATCAAGGAGAACGATGTGGAGTATCAGTTCCACAGAGTCATCATGTACTCGCGTCTGCTGGAGAGCTACCCTCACTCTCGGTCTCTCATTAGGATGCAGGCTTCCACAGATGTCTGTCCTCTGAGAAGAGGCGAGATTTGGGCAGCTTTGTTGGGGGTCAAGGTACGTAGATTAATCTAAAACGAGGTTTGTTCCCAAGACGATGTCTGGTTCTGCCCGGCCAGAGGCAGGATGTGGATTGGAAGGCCAATTCTTATTGTGTACTCTTGTTTTGAAATTTGAATTGTGTTACATTGATGATGGGACCTAAGGTTGTTGATAGTAACTGGTATTCTTAATTGGTAGTTCTTATATTTATGGTTTAATGAATGAATGTCATGACATTATTATATTGATATCTGATGCTACAACTAGGATGAAATAAGTATAAAATAAACAAATAAAATTGCATTGGCCAAAAATTTTTTATTTGATATCTTAAAATTATAAACTCTCCAGTATTCCTACGATAGTAATGATAGCTAGAGGAAAATTTAGAAGCATGTATTGACTATGGAGGAATTGAGATGAACCGTTTACTACTTTCAACACTGCAGCTACTACTACTGCTAGACGACAGCAACAACAAGATGGCTACTATAACCCTCTCACATCTGCGTACTGAGGGTTAACTATAACAAAACACACTAACTAATGATATATTGGGTTAGGTTCAAACCTGTGCAGTAATTCCTTAGAAATGCCTGTTGTTGTTTTTATTTTGTTTGTTTTTTTGAGTCAAACAATTGCAGCGAGTGGTTACTATGGCATTGAAGTCCCTTTACTGTATATACATAATTTAAAAACTCAATCGTTTTTTTTTTTAGTAGCTGGAGTGTTAGAAGTTAAATTTAATCACATAGCAACTGTAGTTTTATATGTAACTAAACTAGGGAGGCTCCCTCACCATTAATTGTGCTTAAGCACACCACTAATTAATAATAATAATAATAAATGGCTTGAAATTGTGAATAGCAAGTCATTTATACCATCCCATATATGTGTTTATTCTGTGAATAGCATTGACTATTCTGATGTGTGTGGCTATAATACTTGCAATATAGTCTAGCCTTTCACAGTTGTGTTATATGCCATATGTCACCTTCTGTATTGGATGCAAACTGGCTATCAAAGGAGACTATCAAAGTAAAAATATAAAAAACATGCTTCTCTTTGTGGTTGTCTGTATACAAAATTGACGAGGCTCAAAGTGAGAAAATTATCGCATACAAACAACTCAACTTACTCGACCTGCCCCTGATAACCCTAATTTGTAGAAAATTTTTTTTTGCTGAGGCAGATCACGCGGCTTTTGTCGCTAGAAGCATGAACCATCGTGCAGCGATTAAAGGTAATTATTCTGTGGTTGTTTATGCCTCCTGGATTTAGGAATCAGCTTGATGTGTGTGTGGTTTTAGCTGTGGCCACAACGAGAGCTGCTGTTGGGGGAGATTAATCAAGTTATTATATGGTGTGATGGTTGGTGGGATTGTTGGTTTCTTACAATTAGATTGCATGGCCCAGGGATAATCTGGGGTGGTTCGTAATTGATGTGCAGACTGGACTTGGTGCTGTGTTTGTGTGTGGCTATCGTGGGTGCTTCAGGAGTTGGTGAGCGACAGAGAGAGAGAGAGAGAGAGAGAGAGAGAGAGAGAGTGAGAATTGGAAGAAGTGAGAGGAGATTTAAAGAAAGACTATATGATCTGGTGGAATTCATGGTTTAGAAGTTAAACTGGCAGTCTTTATGGTCCCACAATATCAACTTGGTTTTTAAGCATTTGGAACCCTTTTCCAGATGAGTTCACCTCTGTAGGTGCAATTGCAAGCTTCTGGTATAGTGGATAAAAATAATTATTTCAAAATGTGACCTTATACTTTCTCTCAGTCTATTGATTTTTTTGATTTTGATTTTTTTAATTATTTTATTTATTCCTAATGAATAGAACTAAGTTTTTATACCATACTAATTGTCTTGGCAGTATTGCTAAAGCTATGGCTGACTTTATCCAATAGTTGGCTTGAGTTGGTTTGGGTATTTCCCATGTAATATATGAGGACACACTCTGTTATATGGTTTGAAGTGAGTACACCTACATTGATGAGTCAAAGGGGCTAAACCCTGTGATGGGGCGTCGCTCGGGGACAAGTTATTAGGTAGCTATGATACCATTTCCGTTTGGAAATATCTGAGTATATTATATATGTGACATCATCTTTGAATGTTTTCACTTCATTGGTTCTAGAAAGAAAACCTTCAGTAACAAAACTTTTAAATTTAGGTTACATTGATGTGATGAAAGCTTACATGTATGAAATAAGGGTTTTTTTAAGTATATATTAGCAAGCTAATGTATTTAATATTCTTGTCTAGGTTACACTAATTTCTTCACTATCTTTTCCAGTAATTTTTCTTTAAACTTGAGTTGGTGGATTAATAAATTACTTAAGCACTGGCGGCAATGTATTACAGACAGAAAGATTTTCCCCCCTTGTAGCCAATAAGTCATGTCTTTTAACTTCTTGGATGGCTTTTCATTATAGTTAATAGCACCACGTCTAGCACCAACACTGGGGACTGTAACTCATTGTTTACTATTGCTGTGGACTCGAATCATACAGCCACTCACTGTCTCGAGAAAAGATCTTGGACATTCGGCACTTTTATTGTGTGAGAGCGTGTGACTCAAAGGGACCAAGTTTCTTGTATGTGGAGGGACTAGGAGTGACCATAACTTAAACAGTGTGAAGTTTCGTGGCTGAGGGGGCAGAGGTAATGATCGGGCATGTCAGGCAACAGTGCTTTTTTCCCCCTTGGCAGGGAGCTAGTTCAAGAGCGGTTGAGTGGGGCTCTCCCATTCTAATATTTCTCAATTTTACTAAAATTCAGCAGCAGTTTATCTCAGTTTTAGCAGCTAATATATGTTTATTAAAACTTGACTTACGTTTCGACTTCTTGCCGAAGATGGAAAAACTTCAGCAAGAAGTCAAAAAGTCGGGGTTAAGTTTTCGTTAAACATTGACCGTTAAAACTGAGAAAAACTACTTTTATTGTAATCGTTTCAGCCGACAGTGACTGGATCAGATAAAAAGAGGAAAGAGACAGGAAAGAAAACAAGAAGAGAAATTTAATGGAAAAACAAGTTGTAAACATTAAATCCAGCGAAAAGACTATATATACCAAACAAAAACAACATAATGCAGCCACACCCATGCCTGCCTCCACTGCTCTGTAAAACAGTTTAGCTAGAACTTTGCTTTGGTTGAAGGGGCGGGGTCTTGAAAAAATGTTTTATTCACCTGTAATGTTCCTTGTAACTAATTGCCCTTTCAAATGCTTTTTTTTTTTCCTTTTCTTTTTTTTTGAAAATTCAAGTTCAGATAGTTGCCAGTCCTGTAGATAATTATGTAGATGTGATTAACACCTCATTGAAACACTTGCATGTTGGTGTGGCGATCCTTTCCAAGCACTAGTAATCTGTGTGACCTTTCACCTCTAGTTGGTTACTGCTTATTCCCTTGGAACCTGTTACATGATCACTAATCCCTACACATTTCAATAGCAGCCATGGTGTTCCTTACTTATACTTGACTTTGTTAAATCAAACAGGCTGAAATAAATGGTTTATTCAGACTTGAGTACATCCCATTATTAAACGATAGTGTTGAAGAATGTGACGGAATAGAGTAGTTTATCCATGGATGGATCCCATTCCTACGCTTCTCTCTCTCTCTCCCTATGTAATTGGGCTGAGCTATTTTTTCTTCAACAGTCATTCCACAAAGACTGTTTTCCACTCAGCCCTAGCTGCCCCTGCAACACTTCACAATTCCTTGTCACAATGTCTATATTATTCTGGTCATTCTTTTCAGCGTAATTGTTTAAAAAAATTATCTATGGCATTTGATTAAACCTATGAAGAAACTTACTATTGGATAGTTACCATATAAGAACTGGTGAAGTTAACTGTATTCCGGCTGTCCGTATTACTGTTGTTGATTTTGTTGTTGTTTTTGTGGTTGTTTGTGGAGCTAAACTAAAAGTATCAGAAGAGGATTTTGGGAAAAATTCTCACTAGCATCCATATGAGCAGTGCCATAGCAACCATATGTGCAGTGCCATAGCAACCATATGTGCAGTGCCATAGAGTGTCATAGCGAGTTGGTGATTAGGTAATAGAATAAGATTAAGGAAAGGGGGAGATAAGAGGAAATTGGAAGTTCTTATGATATTTATTATTATGTTTATGACCTGAAACCAACTTAAGTGCTACGTCTATAATCTCAGGTATACCACTTACTTCCTTTATGGCATCCTTGAAGATGAACGTTGACCACAAAGTGGTTTAGAAAAATGAAATATAAAGAAAATACAGAATAAAATAATTGCATTTCCCCTCCCCACACTCTAGCTCAAGATGGATGCTAAGTATGTGGCAAGAGTATAGCATTACTGTGTGCATAAGGTTAAAAAAAAAAAAAAGTCAATTAGTATTTCCTTTTTTAGTGAGGGGGGCTAACAAACCCAATTGTAAGTATTCCAGCCGAGGAATGGTGCTCTTATGTTGCCGGGTGATGGATGGAGTACGAGTGAAGTAGAGGCTGTGGTAAAGGCTGGTCGCCGCGCCACCAGTAGTAAACTCAATTTATCTGAGTTTCTGGCAAGTTGGCTCTTATTAGGGTGCAAATGATGTAACATATATGAAGAGAAACAACACAGTTTTTCTCTTAATCTTGACGAAGAATTCTGATAAGTGCTTGAGGATCCTTTTAAGAAATTCTTGAGTCTGAATTTAGATAATTTGATTTTGAAGCTTTTTTTAAAAAAAAGTCTACCACATGCCTTTCTCTACAATGCATATCAAAGGCCTGGCTAATTTCATTTCAGTAGCACAGAGCACTGGGACATTTGACCAATTAATGAGCTTGCCTGGGCCGATGAAGTAAACTGTTTGTACGTTGGCACCTCAGAGTTTGTGGTCAATTGGTGGTTGGGAGTAAGTGGCTATGGTCAAACTTCAAAGGCAGTCTTTAACCACACTCAATTCTTGAAGTATTTGATAATATCCTTAATTTGAATTAGGGCACCGAGGCGAAGTGGATGAACAAATACGGATAGCAACAATGAGTTTGAGTAATCCAATTTAACAATATTTAGTAAGTGTTGCGTGAATTGAAGGAATTAGTTAGGGTGTGAGGGTAGGGTATGTGTAACTGCAACTCCCTTCACCACAGCTAGAAGCTTTCAACGCATTCTAGAATCCTTTTGAAGAGGGTTTGTTTTTTCTTGAGTATTCTCAAAGTTCCAAGTTTTTTACCCTGTGGTTTCTTTTAAGTACGATTTGTGACCTATTTTGGAAGCACCTACCTAATCTCATTTGCTAATAGCCTATGTTCTGTAACTAATATATTATTTCCTTTAATAATTTTCCAGTATTAGTTTTGGCTGTCTTAAAAATGCTAAGGAAATAACCAAGTATCATTACCTTTTTTTTTATTGGGGAAAGACATCTAAATATATATAAAGTAATAAGAATAAACACTGTATTCAAAGACAAGTCTGACCATGAGAGTGGCAAAGTTGATTGAAAGCATGTGCGAGAATAATGACCAGTTCTGAAAGTGAACACATGATATGAGTGTGATCCTAAGAAGTTGTAGCCATCTATCTATATGAATCAGACTTATGTATCTATCTATTGTAAAGTTCAGTACACTTTGAACCCATTGTTACTATCTTTTTATACTCCAACAGGACCAGCTACCCAGCAAGACTAATCCACATCTGAATGGCGCAACTGTTGATGTCTCTTTGCTTATTTTTAATTCTGATCATTTGCTGAACAAATTGTTAAAGCGGATGTCTGTAAATGTTTATTGCAATGAGGCAATGTGTCTTTATTTGTGTGGCAACACAGATTATTGGATCCAGTCTTGGTTTTTTATTATATTTTTGTTTACTTTGAAATCTTACTGTTGGGTGCCTACGTGTTTGGCTTTTTAAAATAGTTTACGTAACTTTTTCTTACTAATGGAAGCTTTGCAAGCTCAGTCAAAGCTGCGCTTTCTGCGTCTAAATGCTGAATCTTAGCAACAAATGGAACTTCAGATTGTGTCATAGCACTGGTAACCTACGAGCGGATATTTCAGCTCCTTAGTAATTGGCACATCTGGACCAACAATGTGCATTAGCACTATTGATGAATCCATTTACTTCATAGTGGAGTATGTTGCTACTAGTAAATATACTTATGTAACCACTCATCACCTTAATGGTCATAGTTGGCTCATGAGGTTCCCAGTAAATTTCGACTGACTCTATAAAATATTGAAGGACATAAAAGAGAGAAGGTGTTAAGTTGCAGCTGTGGTGGTATCTAGGGTTTCACAATTTATGATATCATGTGGCACAGATCAAAGTCGAGTTCTTCTTACTCTATGCATTACTCACTCATTGGGTGCTTTCTATTGGCTTGAACTTTATATCAGGACATAGGAATTGTTCACAAAACTTGTAGAAAGGTTATTGAATATATTGCTTTGTTCATACCACTTCAAAAAAAAAAAAAAGAAACAAATGGGGACAACCCCTTGATTGAGATCTCGTTTAGATATTCATTTTGTTTATTTTACTTTTTTTCTTTACCTGAGGTCCATATGCACTTTACATTGAGTGTGCAATGTGTTGAGTCTACCAGAAAGCTCCATTCTCTTAACTTGTGTGCTCTCGGCTAGCATGTAATTTACTTTGATAACTTGGTGGTTTTAATCGTTTACCCACAAAAGGAATATTAGTGGATTCGATGGAACAGAAACTGGGACTTTTCTCCTTTTGGACCTTTGGATGTACTTCCCATGTGGTTAGATAAGTGACCTGTGAGACTGCAACATGTTTGTAATTCAGTTAGAATTGTCCTCTTAGGCTCCTAGTCCAAGATGAAAGGGAATTGTAAATAATGGGTTGGGGGAGAAAGGTTGAATTACTTTTATCCATTATGTGGCTTTTACACATGCAATTATACCAATACTATAGGGTTATTAAGATCCTGGGTTAAAATTACATTATCCCTAATCATTTTTGGTCACTAGTTAACTTGTTTAGTTAACTAATAAAATGCTGGTATTTCTGGCTAATTTTAACTGAGTGGAAGAAGTCGTATGAAACCCTTTCATCGGTTCATACAAGTTAAGGTTTTTATTTAAATTTATTTCCTGGACAGTAATCAATTGCTGATTTTAAATTGCCATTTTGCCAATGATGATATTATAGTTCTTGTTGGTGTTATTGCTGATGTTATTACTGTTGTTGTTGTTGTTGTTTGTGTGCACTGGCAGGGGGATCTATTGTGGCAGTATGTCAATATTGACAAGGACTCGTGGACGGGTACAGATCGTCAGATTGAAGTGGACATTCCTCGTTGTCACCAGTATGACACTCTCCTCTCCTCTAGCAGTGGCCATCAGAAGTTTAAAAGAATTCTCAAGGCATGGGTGGTTACACACCCCCACCTCGTGTACTGGCAAGGTCTGGACAAGATCATTTCTAGGGGGGAAATTTTTTTTTTCTTCTTAATGTTAAACTTTGGCTGTTCCCAAAGAGAAACTTACTAGAATTTTAAAATTGAAGCATTAAATTGGTAAAGGGTTTGCTATTGTAAAAATAATCTAGTTTTACAAGGTGATATTCGTATATAGTCCACTTCTGGTATTGTTTAGGCTTAGACTCTCTGTGTGCTCCATTTCTGGCTCTCAACTTCAACAATGAAGGTAAGGATTTAGTCCAATTTTTTTGCTGTGGAATGGGAGGGGGAGGGGAAGGCGGGGGAGGGGGAGGGGTGATGCACAACTGGAAGGGTTAGAATATGCATAGCTTGGGTTGGAGATGTATTTTGTGTGTATAATATTATTACAGAACTAGCATATGCCTCCCTGAGTGCCTTCATCGACCATTTCTTGCACAAGTTCTTCTTAAAAGACAACTCTGCCATAATGCAAGGTTAGATCCACTTTTCATGTATCAAATAGTTGCAGTATCTCCCACCAATTTGCTGTTGTTGTTGTTAAATTAGAGTACCTAGCAGTGTTTTCTCAGTTAATTGCATTCCATGACCCAGAGCTATACAACCATTTGGACAGCTCAGGATTCTTCCCCGAGGTAAAACTGGTGGGACTGTGGGAGTAGTGAGTCAGGCGGGACTGTGGGAGTAGTGAGTCAGGTGGGACTGTGGGAGTAGTGAGTCAGGTGGGACTGTGGGAGTAGTGAGTCAGGTGGGACTGTGGGAGCAGTGAGTCAGGTGGGACTGTGGGAGTAGTGAGTCAGGTGGGACTGTGGGAGTAGTGAGTCAGGTGGGACTGTGGGAGTAGTGAGTCAGGTGGGACTGTGGGAGTAGTGAGTCAGGTGGGACTGTGGGAGTGGTGAGTCAGGTGGGACTGTGGGAGTAGTGAGTCAGGTGGGACTGTGGGAGCAGTGAGTCAGGTGGGACTGTGGGAGTAGTGAGTCAGGTGGGACTGTGGGAGTAGTGAGTCAGGTGGGACTGTGGGAGTAGTGAGTCAGGTGGGACTGTGGGAGTAGTGAGTCAGGTGGGACTGTGGGAGTAGTGAGTCAGGTGGGACTGTGGGAGTAGTGAGTCAGGTGGGACTGTGGGAGCAGTGAGTCAGGTGGGACTGTGGGAGTAGTGAGTCAGGTGGGACTGTGGGAGTAGTGAGTCAGGTGGGACTGTGGGAGTAGTGAGTCAGGTGGGACTGTGGGAGTAGTGAGTCAGGTGGGACTGTGGGAGTAGTGAGTCAGGTGGGACTGTGGGAGTAGTGAGTCAGGTGGGACTGTGGGAGTAGTGAGTCATGTGGGACTGTGGGAGTAGTGAGTCAGGTGGGACTGTGGGAGTAGTGAGTCAGGTGGGACTGTGGGTAGTGAGTCAGGTGGGACTGTGGGAGTAGTGAGTCAGGTGGGACTGTGGGAGTAGTGAGTCATGTGGGACTGTGGGAGTAGTGAGTCAGGTGGGACTGTGGGAGTAGTGAGTCAGGTGGGACTGTGGGAGTAGTGAGTCAGGTGGGACTGTGGGAGTAGTGAGTCAGGTGGGACTGTGGGAGTAGTGAGTCAGGTGGGACTGTGGGAGTAGTGAGTC
>WLWD01004195.1_pt1 | contig 36489 bp, 15 predicted proteins | sample 6712731 | NCBI WGS metagenome assembly WLWD01 (sample SAMN12718690, study PRJNA576275) | sponge metagenome | isolation source: marine sponge | host: Mycale hentscheli | place: New Zealand: South Island, Marlborough, Capsize Point | collected 2014-11-01 | reverse complement strand
CCCCCCCCCCCCTGACTCATTAATTAGTATTGAAATAAATTATTGAGCCACCAGCTAGAGCAGCTCTAAGCAAAGAAAACCAGTACAGCTTTACCTGCTGATGTCTAAAAATAGTTTTCATTTTGGGACGTCATAAAAGTTAGCTAATTCCTAACGACACGTATTTGGTTTGTTTATTTCGGGTATAGCTATGACTGAATTTGTTTCCATAAATAATATGGAATGCATTGTACTATTGTAAGCCCTCACAGGTCGCATAACCTCTGCAGGTTGTGGTGAACACTGCAGCATCCCAATAGATACTGCATATTTGCTATTCTTTTATTGGTATTATCTTATACACGAGATTTTTTTTGATTTTTTTTTCTGGAACAGGTTAGGGTGGCTTTTTCCCATAAATATTCACCACCACTTTTTAAGTTTCTAGCCCTATAACCATCAGATAGACAAACTTGCTCCAGTGGCTTAAGGTTATCATCACACTGAATTTCAAGGCTCAAAGTTTTGTCTCCAGTGTTAGCTTTGAACTTAGTGGGCCAGGTTGGGCTTATGGGCCTCATTACGTTCTTCCACATTATGAATTTCCTGCAGCTTCTCCAAAATTGAGAGAAAATGGGCGATCACAATGTACATAATAAAATATAATTAATTTGCTACCCCACTATGAAACTAGATCCTAGCTGTACTTTTGTAAACAGGTCGCGATGAATACAAAATGGCCAAATAGGTAGAGATCGTTACATAAACAAGGTTGTATAAGAATCTCCCGTCACAGTATTTGTTTTGTACTGTATAATCATGGATGGCACTGACAGTTTTGTATTGGTTGCACAAATTTCTTTTGAATTGTCCAACTCTTTTTATTCTAAGGTTTTGTCGTTTTCTTCGGTACCCTCGACGGTGGTAGAAATTAAATCTCGAATAGAAGAGGCGTGTTCTATACCTGCGTGTGTTCAAAAGCTGACTTACAACGGGGCTTGCGTGGCAGATAGCTGCACCACCGAGTCACTCTATTTAAGAGAAGGCGACGTAGTTCAAGTGCTTTGTCCCAACAAAGGAACAGTAGAAGATGTTAAAAGTGTAGTGGAATGGCTGGGTGGGTGTGTTCAAGTCCTGGAAGACCTTCACCAAAACCGAACTACTCCACTGTCACCAGAATCCAAAGTCATTTTGTGGGACACTGCGAATTCATATTTAGTGAGGCAGACTCTGTTTAGCTGGTCTGACCCTTCCCAGCAGCTTGTGAATTGCTATCACTTTGACTACCTGGGTGGGATTCAACTGTTAGTGAAGTTTCACGAATTATTAGTGAAGAATCGTCGAATTAGACCTCATCTAAGTTATAGGAATCACAGTCGTTATCTAGAGTTTGTGTGTTGCCAAGCAATTTGTAAATTTTGTGTAAACAATGAATTGTGTAAGCGTATGACGGAGAGTGGTGGATTGCAGAGTTGCATTGGAACATTTCTAATGAATGGGTTACTCAAAAGCCAAGACAAATATTTTATTAGTGTCGCCTTAGAAGCAATATACAAGTAAGCTCATGATTAGTGCTCGGTAGACAGTAACAGAAGCTACTGCCATAATTGTTTTTGTTGTTGGTTGCTGTTTTTTGTTTTTCTTTTGAAGCCTATAGCTAACAATATCATAATTTATAGGCACTAGAAACTGAATTTCATGTTAGCTAACTATATAGCTACTTGTGTCTGATTTGCAGTGTGCTAGCTACTTGTAAGTATCTTCATTGTAATTATTGACCAATTGTATTGTCCTAGGAGTAGGGGTTAGCAGATTATGCTGGCATAATTATTAGCATAGTAAGTTATTTCATCAAAACTAGTACATGCTAGCATAATTATTGTAATTGTGAGCATAATAAGGTATAAAAAACAGCAACACAATTTATTAATTTTTATTGTACTGTAACGGTGACGATGTTATGTAGTCTTCCGGAAGCTGGCTTTGATGAATTTTTTTTATGTTTGCAATTCCATCAGACCCAGCACTTGCTATAGATCAGCAATTCACACATCAAAATGTCCATATCAGCATTCAGATTAGTCATTGGATCTACAGTCCCGCAGTTCTTATCAAAAAACTCATTTCATTGGTTAATCAAATCATGTGACCAATTATAGCGCCGCGCGTGACCAATTATAGCGCCGCGCAAGGGCTAGGGCTAGGGCTAGGGGACCAATCAGAAGAATTCTTTGATAAGAACTGCGGGATGGCTCCATTGGATTTTGTGAATGTAGGTTGAGGTGACCTTTGGACTCTGTCTACAAGCATAATGTGAGCGTAATAAGAGGTTTCAAGTAGCATAATCACTAAAAAAATAATGATGATCATTGCTGGCATAGCATAAAAAACGGGCATAATTTGCTGACCCTTACCCAGTAGCTATCTAGCTATTTTGATTCATTTTCCTTTGAATCATAAATTAATATAAATTAAAGTCAGCTGTTTAGAGTGTATTTTGTATAATTATTCCACACTTGTATCAATGCATGCTGTAGTAACAAAGTGTTACTTTATCACATCCCTTATTCAAGAGTTGTTGTTTTTTTGTTGTTTTTTTTGTTTATTTAAGTCTTCATTTCACTTTTGTTTACAGTATTGCAGATTCTCCAAATCTGGATGATAAATATTTAGAATTAATCCAAGACAGCAAGGTTTTGAACCAGGTATTGGCCTTAGCAAGATCATCCTTGCATCCTAATAGCACGCTTCTATGCTGTGTCAGCTTCCTGGTGTGCATCACACGAAGTTTTGTGTCCACCAAAATTATACTGACACATAGTGTAATTGAAGACATCATTGACATTTGCTTCCAATGTAAAGAAAAACAGAGTAATGGAGACGAATCACTTGTTATGACTTTAGAGTAAGTGGTAATTTGCGACTAAGTAAGCTAAGAACTAAGGAATTTTTTTATAAAGTTTATTAGCTATGACTAATGTGGCATATTGATAGCAAATGGGATAGTTAATGATTTCAATGACCATTTACGTGTAGCTTGGGAGAGATCTTGAACTACTTTAGTATGTAATTTATCATACGACGTACTAAAATACAGCAATATTTCTATTCAGCATGCAGTTAGCTACTAATTAATACTAATCAAGCAGCTATGCTTGCACCATCAAAATGCTAAAACACTTGGACTTCACCATACTGCATTGCTAGCTAACAAAGTCTTCTCCCCTAGGTACAGAGGTGTAGTTGGGTGAGTTGGGAGTGGAGGGTAGACTAGCCTGGCTCAGTGTGTTGGCTGCTGTGTCAGCTAGCTGCCAAGACTGAACACCTGAACAAACACTGACTAGCTGCCTCTAAATGTGGTGGTTGTTCATTCAAGATTCTTGGAGAAGTAGCCATTTCTTCCCTAATAAAGTTTCATGTGTGTTTGGCCATAAAATTGCTTTTAGGTGGATGTGCATCACCCTCTGATTTTAATGTTCTACATTAATGATATTATGTCTTTCAGGGTCTACACAGGTGTTGTACTAGCTCATGTGGTGTTCAGCTCTAGACACGATTTGGTGGGCTTCCCAGATACATTACTGGAGAGAATGGCAGATTCAATGAAGCGAGCAATTGAAGTTGATGCAAAGAAAGTCCAGCAGTATGAAGAGAGCAATGGAATTGTATGGGGGACGTTCCTGCATTGTGTTCAGTGCTTGTATGAGCCCCTATGCACAGATTCTAGTCCTAATTGTGCAAATTCTTCTCAAGTACAATTAGTGCACACCTTATACGAACTTGGCACAAATGTCTTACTACATTATATGCTCATTTCTTTAGGACAAAACGAACACTTCCAAGTTATCGTGGATGAAGGCATTTATGACTATGTAACTCTACTTCCCTGGGTATTGCCTCCAGTCTTTCAAGAGAAGACACTATGTGTATGCAAAGAGCTGAGTAAGTTTCAACCTACCCACCCAGCACCTCTGGTCACAGTGGCTAAAGCATATTTTGCAAAGTATTTTTGTGGTCTTCATAAAGTAATGAATGCTGATTTGATTTCTGATTTGTTGTAATTTTATAGAATATTGTTTGTTTTGTGATTAGCAATTGATAAAAGTAAATATGTAGCAAAACATAAAGTGATGACTTCAAAGGTCTTAATGGAATATGCAAATTAATTAATTACTTAGTAATGGTGGTTTAATGCGTATCCAGATTTGGGCTAGCCAGAAGTAGTGGTAATCTTTTTACTTCAAAATTTTGCTGTGATTTTTTTGTTTTGTTTTTTGTTTCCAAAGTAATTATGTCTCCATGTAGGGGTTATATTGTGCTATAAACTTCTAGCCCTCCCTGAAACATAAAAATGTTTGCCTAAGTGTTAAAGATGCTATTATAATAACTTGCTTGTAATAAAAAGTTAAGACAGGACTGATCTAATAATTTCATTTATAAAAAAAGAAGCACTATTTATTGCTGCATTTCATTATTTTAATCTTCATATAAAAGGGGTGACGATGAGTTTATTTCTGCAGAGAGCATTATTTTACAAGGCTATTAGCATTCATCTTCCCTTACAACATTTACTTTTTGTGATCATCCAATAATGATTCTCTGAATTTTGTGAGAGAGAGTCTCGAATATTATTAAGCCCTATGAGTGTTCCATTTGAGTCAGGCATTGACGTCTCTCCCCATCTCACTACTTCTTAAAATGGCCACAGTAATGAAGGAAGCCAGTGAAGTGGACCCAGAGAGAGTGCAAGTCTATGAAACAAGGAGGCATATTGTCTGGAGGACATTTTCATATTGTGCATGTGGAATGTTCGTATGAGCCACCATATATGGTAACTACAGATAAGGAGGATTTGATGATGACAAAGTTGTGAGTCCATGCAAATGAATGCAATACTAGCTAGCTACATCTGTTAATTAGTCTGTCAATGTTTCATGCAAGATTTTAAACTCTTACCTTAGATTTTACCCTGCAGCTTTTTTCAGTAGCTATCCCTCTTTTTACTTGCAAAGGCTATAGCTTTTATGACCGAAACATCAGCTAGAAACCATTCACTTGCCAGCTACAGACAGTAGTATTGTGGTATATAAAGACTTACATTATATACATGTATGGTGTGCAAAATATACTATAGGCAGCTAGTTCTGTGGAGTAGCTAATTTATATTAAATTATTATACATATAGTACTTATTGCATGTGTGATATAGCGAAATATTCAAGGGAGCAGGCTAATTTATTTTCGACAGCCAGAAGTAAGTGAAAAAGCCTGAGAGTGAAATATGCTCTGACTGATGGAGTGTAATAAGTGGTTTATTCCATGCTAGATATCTTCACTGAAGTAGTTTGTTGGTAACTCTTGGTGTAAAGTTGGCCATAAAACTTTCTAGGGGCTCCCCACACCCCCAGGGATATTTTAGCAGCTGCTCTAACCTGGTTGGGTATGCTTTGCTAGAGTAAGGTAGCTGTAAAAAACCTGAAAACTGGTTGCTATAACTATACTAGGGTAATGAGCTTGCACAATAGTTGTATTTTTTGTTGCTGTTGTTTTTGTTGTTGTTTTTGTTGTTGTTGTTGTTGGTCGTTGATTGTATCATTATTGGAAATTTTCAAGTACAGTCGAACCTCCCTACAACGGGACTCCGAGAAGCGGTCAGACTCTCAACAACGGTCAGACCATTGGGAACGGAGTATTTTCAGCATGTATGTAATGGATTTTTTGACTCCAAGTAACGGTTGACTCTCTACTCCGGACAACGGCCAAGTTGTGTGCCCCAAAATGTAACGTCTTGTACAAAATTTACTTCTTGGGACGGCCAGTTAGCCACACCCAACTTATCGATGCCTCCATTTTGCCTAGCCTTTCAATTTTAGCTTGCCACGCCTAACTTTATGACTTGTGTGCCTTTCAATTTAATAAAAGACATAATACTAAATGAATGCTAATACTAATTTTACATTCATTACAGATGTCCCTCTATTAACTAGTTCTCTCATTCGGCAGACATAAACAGGTGGGCCGAACACGCGGTAGATACAGGCCACTTCCAGGCCATAACCGGCGCCTTTGTTCACTCTCTCTCTTGGACCACAGCGTGTGCTATACTGGATCCACGGCAACATGCGAATCAGATCTTGAAAAGGATCTTGAAAATTTATTGTCATGGTGTCAATCTTGAAAACTTTCTTTAAATACTTCTAAATGTGCATACATGAACGTCTCCCTATCATCATCTACTAACAACAATTACACCATTGGTAATGATACAATTAAAACAGTGACTCGACAGAAAGATTTAGGTATTTTAATCTCTGATATAAATAGTTTATCTTGGTCTGTCCACATCAAAGAAATATGCAGCAAAGCTTATCGGTCTCTGTATTTAATTAGGCGAACAATTCCTTGCACATCACCCATTGACATGAAGAAGTCCCTCTATCTATCACTTGTAAGATCTCAGCTGACCTATTGTTCCCAGCTATGGTTTCCCAACAAAATACAAGACATTATCTTATTGGAAAGAGTTCAACAGCGTGCAACTAAATACATTTTAAATAATTATAATATTTCTTACAAATTAAGACTTATTCATCTCAATATTTTACCACTAATGTACTACCTACAATTACTAGACCTATTATTTTTTGTTAAATGTCTTAAGAATCCGTCTGATTCATTTAATGTATTTAATCAGGTCACTTTTCATTCTGGGTCCACAAGATCTTCATCTAATCCAAAAAACTCTGAAATAAGGTCAAACTCTCTACAAAGGCCAAAGGGTTCGTCCCCATGCATGGCTGTTGTTCGGAGGTTCGACTGTATTATATAATATATCCGAATCTCTTGAAAATTTTCTCTAAGAACACATAGCAGCAATTGCCTTACCAATGTCATTAGGAATCTTTCAGGATATAATTATATTAATATATATTATTATATATTATATTTATTTATAACTATAATCTCATAGTGTTATTTCATACTGTATTCCAAGCTCATTACCCTAGTGGTTATAGCTGGGGTTGTGGGGAATCCCTACAGCCAACTTTACACTGTTAGTTCCTGTCTTGGTACAAACTACTGCAGTGAAGATATCTAGCATAGAATAAATCGCTTGTTACACTCAAGGAGTGATATGGCAAGATATTTCACTTTCAGGCTTTATTATCACTGCCTCTGGCTCTGAAAATAAATTAGCCTGCTCGTGAAATATTTCGCCACATCACACTCCGACTCTTGTAATATCAAACAAGAAAAGTGCTCACTCAATGGTTCCCAGTAACAAAAAAAAGTTCATTCCTTGTTCATTGCAAAAATTCTCATTCCATTAAGTATAGCTACAGCTAGCTAATCTATGCCGTTGTTGGAGTCTGTAGAATAACTAAATTTACCTACATGTATAGAATAGCTACTTGTGTACAATATATGACTCATCAGTGACACTTTGCACTTAGCTATTGTCGTGGATACTATCTTTTTCTTTCAGTGTAAGCCTGAAATCTAGAAACAAAGAATAAAAACATGCAGGTCCAATTCCTTATCTAACTATTTAAAAAAAATTGGCCTTTGGTGAACTCCAAGCTTCATCTTAGCTAAGTGTATCTCAGTTACTCAACTAGCTGACTCATACAGTTTAACTCTATAAAAAGAAACAAGAACAACAAACTGCTGTTCCAACTTCACCACAGGATGCGCTGCTGTGAGTACCTATGTACATATATGGCTATGTGGCAGTCCTGGCTCTCAATCCACCCAAGTATTAGCTAATGGAAAAGGATCGTTGAACATTCAGTATATTCGTCGCACTTGTAACTGTTGAAGGGGCACTGTAACTGTTGACCGGACACTCAGCTCGTGTCGTGAGACGAAAGGTTGTGCTAGCCGATTACTTATTCGAGGGGTGAGTTTATAATTAGTGCACTCTTCTAGCTAAAGCACCTGTGAGCCGTAGATTGCTATAGGCTATTTTAAGTAGCAACTAGCTTTACTGTTGTATGATTTGATACAATGATACTAATACAGCAGAGATATTCTTAGTTAGGTGAAACTAGCAATCATTTTGATGAATTTGTTGTTTTGCTAACATTTACTTCTAAATAGTGCTCACCCTATTTTCCAGATATAATCATAAGCAATTTAGAAAAGGCTAGTTGTATCAAATTGCTGATAAAGCAAGGACAAGCAACCATGCTATGACAGCCCATAGAAACTATTCCAAAATAAATTAAAACTATTACTAAAAACCAAGTTAGTTTTCTCCAAAATATTAATTTAGCTAGTGGCAAGCTAGCAAGACACTTATGTCTAACTGATAAAAATTGTATCTATGCAATGTGTCAGTAACAACAGTGTGTGTATTCATGATAATTCATTGGCTGGGCTGGTTAGTGAACAGGCCCGGAGGAACCTTGGTACGGTTTTGGCGGGACCATCTTTTGAAATGGGGAATTTGAAATATATTTAAAGGGAAATCCCAAATTGATAGTCTTTACCGATTATTTTCATTCTCCCGTGGTTTGTTTAGCCGTGGCTTGGCATTAATGATAGCGATAAATAACGAAGTCTAAGATATTTATTTGTCGCAAGTGTAAGTGCAGTTTGCAATGTAGTAAATGCTGTCAGTCAGTAACTATTCTAGCTATGATGGCGTCATTCTAAACTTTAGCGAATACAAAATTTCTTTTTATTTAGCTAGCTATTTACAATTATAGTGAATAAATAATAGTTAGGCACTGCCTCAGAGGGAACTACCATTTTTAGGGTCCTGAAGGCCCTAGGCTGTTATGTCCTGGGCGCAGCGAGGGCACTACTTAGGGCCTGAAGGACCCTAAAAATGGTAGTTCACGACAGCTACATAGCGCCTAACTAATTTAGAATGTAGCGACTGCTCCTAACAAAGGATCAGTAAGCGCATAGTGTCCCTGCCCTCAAGGCGGGGACACTGAGTTAATATGAATGAATTATCCTTAGCTACACCCATGAACAGGTTTGACCACACCCATGAACTGTTTAGGCCACACCTACTTCCTGGCTGGACCAATTCATGGGATCTTCCTCCGTCCCTTGGTAAAGCATTGCCTCGAATTGAATGGGTAAAGTGTCATCACCTAAAGTCGAGGTGATTAAAGGAATGACAACTATTGTGTAACTAAGAGCAGGTGAGGGCAGCAAAAGCTGATAAAGGGAAGGCAACAGTTTCACAATGGACAGAGGGGCTGACAAGGAGAAGGGAATCCATGACTCAAGAAGAAAGAGGAAAGGGTTCAGGAAGAAGAGAGCGGGAAATGATATAACTAAACCAAGTCATAGAGGATATAATAATGGACTTACGCTACTGCGTTCCTAATTAGCAAAAGTTAGTACATCAAGTGCTACCATGAGTTGGAAATATGATATATTAAATTGTAAAATAGAGTGTGGTGATTTATTTGATCTTTGCCCATATCATCCAAAGAAATTTAAATGTTTACCCCTTTGGATCAGGTTGTTTCTGACATGATCTGAATGTTGTGGGACACAGTTAGATCTTACAAACTTAAGGGTGGAGACCCATCCCGCCCACGCATTTTCCTTAAAAATTGATGCTGAAAAAACAACAACTTCAAGCAATGGTGGCAATTCTTTAACATGCTGAAATTATTTAGGGTGATAAGGTCTCTCTGCACACCAAAATTCAGACATTGGCATCTTTGTAAGCCCAGTTAGGAGCGATTTACTTCTGCGGACATTTCGTGTTGTTTCTCCGCAACCGTCCAAGCTTTTCTGCCGATTCAAGACTCTACGGCTTCCTCCCATTATGTTCCCGCTTCCTACGTTTAGTTTTTAGCTATAGCAACTTTACTTTTCTAAATATCCGACCACTAAGGTCAACTTTTGCTTCCTGGCATGCTATCAAGAAAATCTAAACGTAGGCCTGTTCACCTTACGTCACCGAATTACTGTTCAAGTTTAGACTGCATCCCGTGACCCCTTATAGCTCAAAAATACTTGTCGCAAATTCACCCTCTTTGCAGGCGGCCGCGAACTGCGGCTGGGTCAAAACGAAGTGCGCGTGAAACTATAAGGCCCCCCCCCCATCCTCGACCTGGATGTTGCATTTTGCGTCGCGCCCACCAAGGTGCGCTCCGCTTTAGCTGCTTTTTAGTGGGAAGAATCACCTACGGCTACGGTGCTGTTGAAGAAGCACCCAGCTTGTTAGATTTCGATACTAAGCTGGGAGCGGGTCCTGCAGTGGATTTATACAGTACCCCGTTCAGGCGATACTAGCACGTCTGCCTTACCGACGCACAGGTAAGCGAATTAGCTAGTAGTGTAAGGATTTGAAGAAATAGCCCACTAATTATGTGTGCGAACATTTTAGGTGAAACCTTCTGTGAGGTAGTGGCTCTGAAAAGAGCCGGGTTGGAAAAAAAGGACTTATTTTCTTTGGCTGTATTTGAAGTGCTTGGTCAGCTTCTCCTGGAGGGGTTTGCTGTTAATTCCTCTATCCTCCTTCAGAATTCGTACAAATTCTTCTCGGTCCTTGCATTCAGATTTGAGCAGTTCCAAGTCTCCATAGCTCAATCCAACGCTGTCAAGTTTCTTTGCCTAAGCGGAAGTGATGTTGTGCTTGCCCAAGGATCTTATCAGGCTTGTTGTGCGCTGGAAACATCTTTTCTGCTGGATCCACAAATCCCCCTGCTTCCTTGGAGAACGGATTACAAGATGAGACAAGCAATGTACAAGGAGTGGATGAGTGACCACAGCTTCCAATGCTTCAACATCTGGTAAAGCCCTATGGGCTCCTACAAATCATATTGAGAATCATCAGCTATACCCTAGAACTTTGATAATTATTACCTTCTATGTCAGTCCCCCAAAAATGTTTGTGGAGACTTCCGATGCCAAGTGCTAGTCCAATAAGATTAGTGTCTCCATCCTTCTTCATCTAGGACGATTAAAAAAATCATCTTGTGTTGCAGTAACTGATGAATACAAACCTTTCGTAGCAGTGGTAAAGTGTCGCTGAAATGAATATTTTGGTCCTCGAAGACAGAGAGAGCCAACTGCTTCGGACGTCGCTCAACTTCTGCCAGCATTAGTGGAAAATCAAATGAGAAGCCATTGTGGGCTACCAAGACTACAAAAAAATTGTAAGTGTAAAATAATTATTACATTTATTATTATTGGCAGTAATTGCATACCTAGATAATGTACAGTATCTGTGCAGTCGCTGACATACTCCGTTGTTGACTGTATCCATTGAAGTAACAATGGCAAAACTTCTGATAGGGGCTTGTCATTTCTCAGCATTGTTGCTGTTATTCCTGTCACTTTGGATACTGAATCACACAAATAATAATACAAGCATATGTACATGTGTATGTACTTACGGCATGAATAAATACATATATACACATGAATGCATACATACGTCCATACATGCATGGTATTCAGAATGAATTTCAAGGTAATGAAATTTCAAGGGGGGAGGAGTTGTCATACCCATGAAATTGATGAAAATTAGGGGACAAATGCTTTCATGAATGCCATAATTTTTTTAAAAGAAGGAGGAGGGGGGGGGAGGAAAATGCCCCTTCATTTATGTATATATATATATATTATATCCATACATACCAGTTGCTGAGATATGCTTGGATGTCTTTACCAGGCACGAAAAAGAACCATTGCTGAGAGACGCAGGACCTGCAATCACCTTGGCAGCAATGTCAGTGATATGGTCATTGTAAATGCTCAGTCCTGTGGTTTCACAGTCATATAAAATGAAGAGTGGTTTCAAGTCACTGGTGACCTCCTCATCATTCTGTACTTCCTCAGTATCCTCGCTGATTATGTCGTGGGAATTTTCTGTTTCATTTGGTACATTTACCATAGAAACACAATCCCCCTGTCCGTCCCCAACGTAATCACCAGTAATATTTCCTAAGCCCCGAATTGATTCCATGTAGGACTTCTCTCTCTCATACCTAGCCTTTTTCTGCAGGTTCCTGAAAGTATGAAGACCATTAGTACAATACTAAAAAAAAAATGCTGGAGGGTGTGATTCACATGGTGAAGCAGTATGAGTGGACACTAATTCTTGAGAAGGTGAATCAGGGAGCACTTGTGATGATGACTCCTGCCGAAGAGAGGGTGTGACATCATGACCAGTAAAGGAAGGATCATCAAGAGTATCAGTGGAAGCCCCACCTATTGCTGGGACTTGCTTCAATCTTATGTCTATACACGATTATTTTATTTATATATAATATATGTATATATATTTTTTAATATTATATTTATTTACTTATTTCTTACTTCTTCTCAAAGCACATTTCATTTTCCTCATTTCTGTGGCTGCACTAATAGCCCTCTTCCTTTTCCTGGAAGGCATGATTATAGTTTGCTGTTGAAGCTGGTTGTAACAACAACGTGGTCAAAGCTAACCCACGAGTAGGCTACTGAGGTTAGGGACTCTCGAGATTTTTGCCACCCCGCTATGCCGCTAATATATCAAATATCATGCGGTGGTTATGTTTGCGAGATGCGTGCGGAGCCAGGTGTGGTAGATTTTCGTGGTTGATAGCACTTAACACTTCCCACAGCCTTACCAATGGTTGCTATGGGTCTCCTCCCTTGACAGAGTTCATTTTCTATTCAAACTAGTGACTGTAGTACATTATCTTGGTTAATGCACTGCTTTTACGAGGCAAAGCCAAATGAAAATTTTTACCACACAAGTGATGTTAATTTAGAATACCATAGTTTTTCATGCTATCATGTTATGTTTATGCTATAGCAAAAGACAATTTGTTCTGCGACTTTTAAACCATGATCTTGTGCAAGTTGCGGTATATTTTCGTCAGAGAAATCACCCCACTCTATTTCACAGTTTTCTTTCAGTTGCTATTCTAGCATTGCTGAGAAATTCAGCTGCAGTATTGCCTAGTAGACGAATTTAAGTATAGTAATGTCGCGGATTGTAGATTGTTGTGACCAATCAGATTACTACTTGAAAAAAATGACTCGATTACATGAGCTAGAGTTTGATATGGCATATATTTTAGGAGCAAGATAATTTATTTTCTCGAGACAGAGGCGTGTGAAAATAAAGCCTGAGAGTGAAACATTTTGTCATATCACTCAGACGAGTGTGCTTAATGGTTTATTCTATGCTAGACATCTTTACTGCAGTAGTTTATACTAGGGTTGGTATCATGATGTAAAGTTGGGCATAAGACTCTGGAATGTTAGTTCATAGGGGCTCCCCATGACTCCTGGCTGATATTTTATCAGCTGCTCTGACCTAGTTTGATTGTTTTTGTAGGGAAAGATAGTTGTAAAAAACTAAGTAAGCTAGGCTAGTTGCTGTATTTGAGAGTTAAGGGATTGCACAATTCAGCATGAGATTACTCCGTGTGATATCGCGAGAACTCACGGTCATGAACCTAAAAATACTATTGTGAAGATATCTAGCATAGAATGAAAATATATTTATATAATAATGCACTTGTGTGTCAGTAACGATGATGGCGTGTGTAATTATGAATAATTCATGGCCTGAGCACAGTTTGTAAAACAGTGTCATTACGTGAATAAGGTACTGTGTCAAGTTTGACCCCTCGATCGTCAGCTCCACACATTGCTCACTTACCATTGATCCATCCGGAACTAACACTATAGTGAATCTTGGCGTGCCTTATTGACTTTTTCCCCCTAGGTCTTGCCCTGCCCATTACCCACTCTAGGGTGTCCATATCCATGAACAATTTATTGGCTGAACTAAGTTGGGAAAGAGAGTACACCTACAGTAGCTAACCATAATCCACCACAAATCGTGGGTAGAAGAAAGGCAGAGAAGCAGGAGAATGGAAGGGTCAAAAATATATAAGCAAGTTTGAAGTAACTACTTCAATGAAGAAGTGAAAAAAAAAGTACACAGAAAAGACAGAGATACTGAAGAGCAGGAGACGTAGACAGAGGAGGATAAGGGATCCATGAGTGGAGAGGAATAAGAAAATTTGAGATGGCTCAGGAAGAAATGGATCAGGAGAGGGAAACCATTGATAAATATATCTTATGCTACTGCATTCTTAATTTGCAAAATCAGTACATCTAGCGCCATGGAGTGGTGGGGTACTTGCTAGTATATGACATTATATATACTAGGAGAAACCTGTGAAAGCCTTCCACTGGAGTCTTCAGTTCAGCTTCCGCAGTGAAGGTATAATACCTACACAATAGATTAGGACATCTTTTGTAGTTGACTAATATCTTAACATTCCTATCTGCTTCATGTATTAGCATCTATATAATAATATGCTTGGATATCAGTAACGACGGCAGTGTGTGTATTCATGAGCTTAAACGGTTTGGTAAAGCATTATCTTTACATGAAAGGATGAAGTGTCGCCACATTTAGTAGAAAGTGATTGATTGTAACAAATAAGCAAGTGTAGTAGGCGAGGGAAGGCGGTATAGGTTTCAGAAGGGAAGGTGAAAGAGAAGGCAGAAGGTGATTAATTGTAACCCAAAAGCGAGCGGAATCAGTGAGGTAAAGCGGTGTAGATTTAATAAAGAACGGAAGAGAAGGCAAAAAGGCAAGTGATTAAAAAGTGGGTGTAATTGACAAGTAAAGGCAGCGTCAGTTTCAAAAACAAATGCAAAAGAATGAAAAAGAAAGGCAAAAGATTCGCAATGTTCAAGTCCACAATCCTGGTAGTAGGACGGAGAGATTCAGAAGCAGGAGATGTTGACAAGGGAGGAGAAGGACTCCATGACTCAAGAAGAAAGAGCTGAAAAAGGAAAGGTGGGGGATCAGAAAGCTGAGATAGTTCACAAAAAAAAAAAGAGAGCAGGAGAGGGAAACTGATGTAACCTTAACCAACAGTAGAGAATGATAACAATGAATAAAATTGTGCTACTGCATTCTTACTTTGCAATACTCAAGTGCCACTGTGTGGCGGGGTACTTGCTAGTACATTAATATTTTGCTAGAGCAGGGGTTCAATATTGGGGGGGGGGGGCAAGTACCCCTTCCTAAATTTGTTTCACACCCCTTGAAATACTCTTAAAATTTCGTAAACAAAAAGCAAAGTTATAAAGTATGTATATATTACTAATGCTTAAATCATAAGTTTATTTGTACTCTAATTATTCTCTTGGTAATTGAAGCTCATCTCTCCTCTTCTTATTAGTATGTATGAAAATCACGACCAAGCTCAATCTCGCCCCCCTTAGATTGGTTCCAAAATGAACTCCTGTAGATATTATTTCATTATAAGTTAACTTTCTTTTCAATTATATATTCATTCGTTTTATTATTATTATTATTCATTTTTAGAATACGAGACATGGCATGTGTTAATACAGCAGTGGCAGTTAGTAGTGATTTAACAAAATTGTTGCACGACTATGAAGATTTATTTTCAAGTTGTTGTAAATCCTGTCCAATGGATCTCTCCAAAAAGATGTTTCAAATGTCTATTCTCTCAGACAGCGAAAAGTATAGTGTCTTCAAGTCCCTGGACCACAGCAGTGTGGACCCACGACTACAGGTCAGGTATCTACTTAGACTAGTTTCTGAGAGAGTCAGTGAAGATAAGAGTGTGTGGGAAAACTTTATGATACTTCTGGATAATATGGGAGAGACTGAAATGTGTGGCTATTTCAGTGAGTTAACTAGTGATGGCTCTATTGAGGAATATCATTGTAAAACAAAGAGACACTGCTTAGATACTTCTCTAAATAATGAAGATGCCCCATGGATATTAGAAGCATTACATAATTGTAGGAATAAATGGAAAGAAATAGCAATAGCTTTATTGCTCACTGGTGCTGATATTGAAGATTGTAAGGAAAGTAATAACATATTAAGTCTAAATCGTGTGCTCTCATTCTGGCTAGCTAGAGATACCAGCACTTCCCCTGGAGTTACTTTGAAGACTCTTGTAACAGCTCTGAGGAGAAAAACAGTGGGAGAAGGTCGGGTGGCTCAGGAACTAGAAGACAAACACAAATATTTCAAGCAGATACCTTCCACCCTTCAGTTGAAAACTTCCAATTCTAGTCTCTCTCTAACAGACCAGAGTTATGATGTAGAAGTAGCTGATGGTAAGTCCACACTCCTCCATGTTCAGGCTAGTCCCAAAGAGTCTGTGTGGTACCAGTGGAAGAAAGATGGCCAGCCTCTAGCCAATAGCTGCACTTACTATGGTGTCAATGAAGACATACTAGTTGTTAGCCATGCCAGTCAGGGAACAGAAGGAGAATACACATGTAGTGTGAGCTGTGATGGAGGTAGTGAGGAGTGTAGCAACAAGATTACCTTAACTGTACTCTATCCTCCAGCTAAGAAACGACTTTTAGACTTGTACTCCATACACAGAGAAGTACCACCAGACTCATGGCCTCCAGTAGGTACCAAGTCTTTCATTAACCTAACTGTAGCACAGTCCACAGTGGAAGATTCATACACAGAATTAAACTCATTTTTTGGCGTAAATGGATTTTTTATGAACAAAAGAGTTGAAGTAGACTATAGTGATATATTTGGAAATTATAAATCACAAGCACTGATTGTCACTAAGGGAAGACCGGGCAGTGGAAAAACTACTCTAGTTCATAAAATTATTAAGGATTGGAGTAAAAGTGTTGCACTCAAAAATGCTAAGTATGTTTTTCTTATAACGCTTCGTATAATTGGTTGCAACACAGCTCATGAAACTCTGTCTAGTGTACTGAAAGCATTCTATCACAATGAGGAAGAGTTAAGAAAGATTTGTGAAGAAATAGAAGAAGGTAATGGTGAAAGAATGTGTTTTATAATAGATGGGCTAGATGAGTATCATCCTCAGGACAGAAACAACTCCCTTATTTATAAGTTATTAGACAAAACTTTCCTTCCTCTGGCCATGGTCATTGTGACATCTCGTCCAGTAGCCATTAGTAATATTAAAAAAGAAAGTATATGTCAAACTGTTGAAGTGTTAGGATTTAATGAAGAACAAATTATAGAATATATAGATAGTTTTCCATTTGCTAGTTCATGTGACTCACATATAGCCACTACTTACCCAACTAAACTAAAGGAATATTTGCTCAGTCATCCCAATGTGTTTAACATGTGCTACTTACCAGTCCATGCAGCTATGATCTGTTTTCTCTTCAAACATCAAAAAGGAAACATTCCAAGCACACAAACTAAAGTGTATCAAGAATTTGTTCGTTCTACAATATTGCGTCATCTCAGACGTAAAAATTCTAAAGCACAAGTTCGTTCATTGTTTACTATTAGGGGAAGAACAAAGATTCGTTTTAACAGACTTTGTCATCTTGCCTTCACCATGACTGTAAATAAAACACAAGTAGCTACTCAAGAATTGATGGGCAATGAACTGTGTGATTATGTTAATGGTGATTCAGATGAGTGGTGTCTGGGATTAGTTACTGTGAATCACATAGCTGAGCTCTCTGGAATGACTACAGCCTACTCTTTCCTTCATCTGACACTACAAGAATTCCTGACTGCTTATTACATAACTTGTTTAGACTTAACACAACAAATAATTTCATTGGCTTATCTTATCAGGATAGATATACAAGAGATACAAGTGATTTTATTTTATTTTGGATTAGTAAAATTTCAAAGCAGATATCTATTAAAGCTATTTTTTCAATACCCATGTTTGCCACTTTCAAATTTTCCCTATCATTGTGCATTTGAGTCTCAACAAGAAATAGTGTGTGATGTGGTAGGAAATTCTTGTATGAGAAACTTCCGGTGTTTTCATCCAACACCTTCTGATCTGGATGCTATTAGCTATGTTATGCTCAACACATCTCACTCATTCACTAATTTTGTGCTTGTTAAATCATTTGATTATGCAAACTTTTTTAACAGTATCAGTGGTTTAACTTTTAGTAGCTTACAAGAACTCGTTGTAGGTGGAGTTTTTAATAATGAAGCTCCAGCTTTATCAGCCTTGCTTGAATCTTGTACAAGTGTCAAAACCTCTATACTTGGTTTATTTGAAATAAGTTATGATAGTGCGAAAGCAATTGCAGACAAGTTTAAGTATCTCACAAGTCTGCAAGACTTTTGTGTGTCATGTATTTCAACTTCTAGTGGCATGACAACACTACTTAGTGGGTTGGCTCATCTCACAAACACTAAATTAAGTCTGGAGTTTATTGATATGGATTCCAGTGTTGTAATAGAAATAGGCAGTAATCTACAATTCTTCAAATGTGACGTTAACTTACATTATCTATTATTTTTCAATTGTGACATTAATGTTGATGCTGCAATTGCTTTAGCCAATGGACTGCACTCTACTCATCAATCGAATATTCCACATAATCGTGATACTCATCATTGCCTTACTCAACTGAGGCAATTAGGTATATCTCACTGCAATATTGGTTGTGATGTTGTCATTACTTTAACAAATCAGCTGCAATACTTGGCAGGTTTAGAGACATTAAATTTATCACACAACAACATAGGTCCACGTGGAGTTGTTAATCTTACCGATATGCTTCACTATCTCACTAAATTACAATCATTGGTTCTTCATAATAATAATATAGACTTGACCTCTGCAATAAATGTAATAAATGCATCTAAGAAGTGTTTATGTCTGTTGAATATTGATTTCAAAGACAAACAAATGTTGTTGTGGAAAAAGAGAGGTATTGATGTAGAAGGCTTAGTGACACCTGAAGACTATACAGCTATTGCTGATCTAATGGTTGCCACTCAGCATCCTACTAAGCCTAGAAGGCTACTTTTGGGATTCAAGTCTATCCACATAAAACCACTTACCTGTCTCTCACTGAGGTATGTGGATACTAGTTATAGTTGTATGAGAAGTCAGATTAAAATAAAGTTTAAATGAAAATTTCCTTTATTATTTCTTTACAGCTACCATCACGGCATTTATGTTTAACAATGTTGTTAGTTTGCTCTATTTTATCTAGAATGTGAACTGCGTCATCACCAGCATAGAAGAAGACTTAATAGGTGTGTTTCTATACTGTTCTTTTTTCCAAAAACTTTTTGTGTTCACATGGAACCTTTGATTATGTAATGACATTTTCCAGTAAATATACAATGAAACAACCAGTCAAGTAATAATTGAAGTGTAATTGGAAATTGGAATCATCATGGATAGTTCTATGAACTGGCAATTTGGAGGATGCTTATAATTTATTTTAATTTATTGGCGAGCTATACATATTAGGGGTGAATAATTGAAAATTGGGTATGTGTAATTATATTTATATGTATTTGGTATGTATACCCCTTTAATACAGCACGGGCTCATCACATATAGCTGAGGTAAGTGGTTGTTATGGTTCTGAAACCGACTTATTTTTTAAAAACTCAACCTTTTTTTAGCAGCCGAGTAAAATGCTTTAGACTAAGATAGATATGTATATTATTTCATTAAAAATATAAAGTTTTAAGTCACAAGAAAACGTCAATGGTTTCTATAACATAGAAGACCCTTCGCCAGAATAATTTCACATAGCTGCTGGAGCTAATGGCACTTTATGGTTTAATAATGCTGGGGAAAGATTGAGGAATAATTTTGTGGTAGCTAGTCAGCAAAAATTGATTAGCTTCACAATCCTACCTTGCCCGATATTTAAATTGAACATAACTGCAAGTACTTCTGGTGGTTCATACTAATTGCTACGTTCTTTTCAGAATAAAATCTAACTGTTCTATTTTGACCTATGGAACTAACCACTGAGGATGCTCAATAAAGGGAAGGGTTAGGCTCACAATAAAAAGACAAGAGAAGGTTGAGAGCCAAACCGTTGGCTAAAACTGATCAAGGAGAAGCGGCAAAGAAAAAGAAATTGTAGGGATAGAGCTAGGCGTTCAGCAGAACTCCAGTAGAATAAAATAGAATGAATAAAAGAAAGGATGTATTGGCCAATGAATGTCAGCTTCTAAGAGCCACGGATTATTAAATATCAACAGCAACTGCTCAAGTCTGAATCTGGCTTGTCTACAGAGTATTAAGATCCTAAGAACCAGCATCTTGGGGCTGAATCAGAAGCTGAAAAACATGCCAGACTACAGAAACTGAAATTAATCAGCACAGGTGTATCACGGATATTGTAGCTGAAAGGTTAGCAAGTGAATCTAAATCAACAATGTAGGCTTAGTACTGAAACTGAAAGGCAAGACAGGCTGCACGCACTTGACAACTATTTGCAACTGAGATTGGTTACACATGTGCATATTTCGTGTTAAATTTTAAATAAATATTCTGAGGTTTTTAAAGTGGTGACAAAGTTAATATATAAAATATATCTTTGTTGTGTGGTGGGGGGGTGGGGAGGAGCGGGTATTGGATTTTGGTTGCTATGGCTTAATTTCCTCATTAAGTCAAACACTACTACTCAAAATCACAACATTAGGAGTGTAGGTTAAAGGGGAGAATTTTTGATCATTTATTTTGTTTAGTATATGAGAGTGTGTGTAAGTTTGTATGTGTGAGGATAGTAAGCTTATGTGTGCTGTATTAAAGTAAAGACCAAGTTACTACACTCATTCCATAGGTATATTGAGGACTGCACATCAACACATGATGCCATTTTCATTCAGTAAATATTAGTGAATATTTATAATAGTGTCAGCTATTATAGTTCCCTATAACTTATTAGCAATTGCTGCTTGTAATTGAACTCGTGGCTATAAAATTATATATTATAGATATTTATTTTATTTCATTATTTATTTGTATTTAAGTATAGTGTGAGAGAAAGGGTTTGAGTAACTGAGTTATAACTGAACTCACCCAGAAGAAGTTTTCTCTTATTAATTGTGTAAGAACAAAGGTCATTCTGTACACTCATCTCCCCCCCCCCCCCCCCCCCCCCCAAGCATACCACAGCAAGATATTTTGTTCTCTCGCTCTCTTTGTTGTGTCTTGCAAATGCAAAAGAGATACTGAAAATAACAAAAGAGAGGTTGGAGGTGGATTAAGTAAGCAGAATGGAAGAAGCAGGGATGTGGTCACAGTGGCAGTGGAAGTAGCAGGGGTGTGGTACAGAAAGAGGTAGCAGACAAACAGGAAGAAACAATACATCAATCAATTTTGTTTCTTATTGTAATGGGCAAAGTGGAAGGAAGAACGAACATCTTATCAATATTATTTTAAATTATGTTTATATACCAGGTGTCTGTATAACATCCTGTTTTGGGGGGCTTAGCTAAATGCCATGAAGTTCCTTGTTTCTCTTAAAATCACTGTGCTTCTGGGTTTTCTCTTGGCAAGCAAGTAAGACTGTTTTAGGGGTGGGTAATTGATAATCTGGTATGCTATATGTATAATATAGCTAAACTAGGCTAGCTCGCTCCACTGTCTGTGCACAAGCACACCACTAGTTTAATTGTAGCTAATATAGCTAAATGAGTTTTTATAGCTATGTACATTGCAACATTTCCAATTTTTCTGAGCAGGTACTGATTACACACGCACACACACTGTTTTTGTAAGCTAGCTGTGGTTTTGTGGGCTGAGCCATTGGATGCCTAGGGATCTTCCTCAAAATATGTTTGATGACAATCTTGTAGGTTTTAGTTTGCTAGAACTCTGTTCTGGAAATAGTCAGCTATTCTGAATGAACTTCTTCATGTTTATTTAGTTATTGTTTACAACTAGATTTGAAGAAACTACCCAAATTTTCTAGTTTGAATCAATCGGACTCAATAGAAGCACTATTTTTATAAGAACACTATCCATTTCCAGTCAGATAAGACATGACAAATCCTCTCTGACATCATACTAACGCAATCTGTTGTCAATATAAATTCACAAGTGAACATCTCTGAAAGCAATGTTTGCCATTGCTCCTGCAGGCTGCAGTGTTCACTGCTAGCTACTACTGTAATTTGCACCACAATATATAATTTAGTTCACCATGGCGATGTTCTAGCTTGTCAAACAACACTGGAGGAAATCCAGAATCTGAATCAACTAAAAAATGAGTAAAGCCAAATGTCAATATTGACTCATCAGATTCAATGATTGAATAAGATCCAAACTTGTACACTTTCATTGAAGGATTGCAAGCACATGCTATTCTGAATTCATATTTGAAGCTAGGTGAACTGACAACTGAAACTGGTGTGGCAAGGGCGAGAAGGGATGATATTCTGTCTCTTGAAAGGCCTTCATTAACTAGTAACGAGAAGCAAACTAATAAATTTGCTGCAACAACACACCAAGCTCCGCGGGCATTACGGAATTGCTTGGGTAAACGTAACCGAGCGACTATTAGGTAAAGGGTTTGTCTAGAACTTGATGACGACGAATTTAGCTACGCATAGACGCGTATATTATATGCGCCCAAAAGTGGGCGTTGGCTCAATTGAGTGACATGTCTGGTGCACTGTTGCAAGAGAGCGAAGCGGAACTTTCTGGTTTGTGCCAAACAGACCCAGTGAAACTTTCGAAGAAATTGTATCAAAATTTAGTCCTTTCAGATGGCCCAAAGTATGACTTCTTCAAGTCCCTGGACCACAGCAGAGTGGACCCACAGCTACAGGTCAGGTACCTACTAAGACTAGTTTCTGAGAGGGTCAGTGAAGATGAGAGTGTGTGGGAGAAGTTCATGACACTTCTGTACAGTATGGGAGAGAGGCAAATGTATAATTATCTCAGTGAACTGACTAGTAATATGGATAAAGAGATATGGTATGACTGTCTTAGTGAGTTCAGCACTGGAGGACATGCCCCTTGCTTAGAAGCTCCTTTGAATATTAATGATATCTACTGGATTCTAGAAGTTTTGATCAAAGTTAGTCCTAAATGGAAACTCATTGCTATAGCCTTAAAGCTACCTAACTATGAAATAGAGTCTTGTAGGCAAAGAGATCTTAAGATAAGTCTGTACAATGTCCTCTCTATCTGGTTAGCTAGGGATCCCAGCTCTCCTCCAGGAATTACTATGAGCACTTTATTAGCAGCACTGAGGAGTGAGTTAGTAGGAGAAGGTCGAGTAGCTATAGATTTAGACAACAAATACAAGCAGAATTCTTCAACCTTCAGTTTAGTGAATTCTAATACACTAGCAGACCAGAACTATGATGTTGAAGTGGCAGATGGGAAATCTATACTCCTTTTAGGTCCCAGAAAGTCAGTGTGTTACCAGTGGAAGAAAGATGGCCAGCCTCTAGCCAATAGCTGCACTTACTATGGTGTCAATGAAGACATTCTAGTTGTTAGCCATGCCAGTCAGGGAACAGAAGGAGAATACACATGTTGTGTGAGCTGTGGAGGTAGTGAGGAGTGCAGCAACAAAATCACCTTAACTGTACTCTATCCTCCAGCTAAGAAACTACTTTTAGACTTGTACTCCATACACAGAGAAGTACCACCAGACTCATGGCCTCCAGTAGGTACCAAGTCTTTCATTAACCTAACTGTAGCACAGTCCAGTACAGATACAGTTGTGAGTAGAGAAGCTACAGACACACGAGTCAAAGTAGACTATGGTGTATTTCTTGAACAACATAAATCTCGGACACTAGTGATAGTGGAAGGACGTCCAGGAAGTGGAAAAACTACACTAGTTCATAAAATAGTTAAAGATTGGAGTAAAGGAGTTTTACTTAGAAAAGCAAAGTTTGTATTCCTTGTAACTCTTCGAATAATAAATCACAACACAACACAAGAAACTTTGCCTAGTATGCTAGAATCATTATATTACAATGAGGAGACAGAGCTAAAAAATATTTGTGAAGAAATAGAGAAAGTTAACGGTGATGGGATGTGTTTTATTATAGATGGACTAGATGAATATCATCCTCAAAATAGAGACAAATCTCTCATTTATCGTCTAATCAACAAGGCTTTCCTTCCCCTTGCCATGATCATTGTAACATCTCGTCCAGTAGCCGTTGAAACTCTAAACAAAGAAATCATAACATACAAAGTAGAAGTGTTAGGATTTAGCAAAGAACAAATTCTAGAATATATAGACAGCTTTCCATTTGCTGGTTCATCATGTGACTCACGTATAGCCACGACTTACCCAACTAAACTAAAGGAATATTTGCATAGTCATCCCAATGTATTTAACATGTGCTACTTACCAGTCCATGCAGCTATGATCTGCTTTCTTTTTAAATATCAAAAAGGTAGCATTCCTAACACACAAACTAAAATCTACCAAGAATTCACCCGTTCCACAATATTACGTCATCTCAGACGTCATAATGATAAGGCACAAGTTTATTCTTTAAATAAGCTTAACGGAAGTACAAAGGAAAATTTTAACAAACTCTGTCATCTTGCCTATAGCATGACTGTTAGTGGGAAACAAGTAGCTACTCCAGAAGTAATGGAAGGTGAGCTGTGTGAATATGTTAGTCGTGATTCAGATGAGTGGTGTCTGGGACTAGTCACTATAAACCACATAGCTGAGCTCTCTGGTATTACCAAAACATACTCATTTCTTCATTTGACAGTGCAAGAATTCCTAACTGCTTATTATATAATAAGCTTGAAGCAGGATGAACAAAAACAGATTTTGTTAACTCTTGCATACAAATCTTCACCAGTGGTAATATTTCATTTTGGACTGGTAAGAGGTCAAATTGATAAAATACGGAAAGAAGTTCTTTACTATATTCATGACTCAAAAGTGTTATGCCATTGTGCATTTGAGTCCCAACAGAAAGTGGTGTGTGATGAAGTGGGGAAGAATTGTAATTATGATCTTTTTTATCCAACACCTTACGATTTGAACGCTGCAAGTTATGTCATACTCAACACAACCCATCCAGTCACTCATATACGTCTTGATAGTGGTGCTCAGGTGAATTGTGGTTATACAGATTTCTTACAGAGTATTAGAGAAAAAGATCTGAGTAGCTTGGAAACACTTGAAACTAAGATAATGAATAACACTACAACACTTGCTTTATCAGACTTATTAAGAAATTGTACAAGTCTTAAAAAGGTCATATTCTCATTTTATAAGATTAGTCAAGATAGTGCTGAAGCAATTGTAGACAAATTTAATAGTCTCAAGAGTTTGCAAGATCTTTGTATCATTTTTCATTCAACTGTAGGTGGCATCACAACACTACTGCATGGGCTAGCTTGCTTCGTTAACACTGCATTACGTCTTTCTTTCAACGATATAAATGCCTCCGTTGTGTTTGAAGTAGCAAGTAGTTTACAACTATTCACTAATCATGATCTATGTGGCCTGGTTTTGATACATTGTAGTGTTGATGATGCAGCAGCAGCAGCTCTTGCCAATGGGCTATATTCCATTGTTAATGCATGCCAGCTGACTATAAAACATATTGCTAATAGAAGTGTTGGAGTTATTATCCCTGTACTCAAGAATATACATTGTCTTACCAAGTTACAATATTTGCATTTTGTCAACACCCATATTTGTTGTGATGGTGTCACAATTTTAGCTAATCAACTGCAATATCTGCCTCTATTAAATACATTGGATCTTTCACATAATACTATTGGTCCACTTGGAGCAGAAAATCTGGCCAACAATTTACATTTTGTTAATAAATTAGAGCAATTAAAACTATTGAATAATAACATTGGTCCACATGGAGCAGTCAGTTTGGGTAAAGTATTGCACCATTTAACTTTGTTGCATCAACTGAAGTTGTCTCACAACAATATTGATTTGAAATCTACAAAATTTGTTTTAACTGCATCAAAAAAATGTCCACATCTACAAAATATATGTTTGAACATTTATCTTGAGGATTGCAATGCAGTTGGCATTCAAGTCGAAGGTTTAGTGTCTCCTGACGACAGCACTGACATTACTGATCTAATGACTGCTGCAAGACACCCCATAATGCCAAGACAATTACGCTTGGGATTCAAGTCTGTCTTTTTACCACCACAGTCTGAATATGATGGGGTAAGTGGGAATAATAGGGTATGTTAACAGTTTTCAAATACAAAAAAATTAGTGTGAAGTTTTGCTGATGTTCGTTCACTTTGTATTTTGGGGTTGTAACTTTCCAAATAGTTTTAGAATTAACCTATTACAGCTACTTATGTCTCTCTTAATTTGTCTATTCTTTCTTACAACTTGTGTAATAATTAGATAAAGCCCTTCCAAAACGTAGAGGATGGCGGCTGTTTTTACTATTCTACAGCGACTATCTAGAATCAAAGATGGTATGTTACTAACAACCACACCTTCTAGTATATCGGATGTATAATGGCATATTTATTTGTTTGAGCATTTTGTAGTAAACACAAAAATAGTACCGTTGTATATTTGGAGCTTTGACTTAATTAATACCATTACATTCAGTTGATATGAACTTGGATTTGTATCAGATTGTTTGATCATATTAATTAGTGTAAGAAAATTGTATGCTACATACAACTAGGAAAATGTATTTATTTATTTATTTAGCAAGAGAAAAACAAGGAAGATATTAAAGAATTAAACTATTGTTGTTGTTGTTGTTGTTATTATTATTATTATTATTATTATTATTAGAAGAAGAAGAACAACAACAACAACAATGAAGAAAGTATCAGAGTAGCTATGAGATTCCATGTAAGTGGAGCCTCCAGCAGTTACTAGGACGTTCTATTGACCTGCAATATAGGAGAAACTCAAGAATTGCAGCAACAGCAGAGCATTCAATTCATTAACAACTTTGTCCTTGTGTGCAATTGTACCTTGTCACCTAGGCTTTGGTGCAGCACAGGTCTGAATTAGCTCATGTTATTCATCATTGCTACCTGTATTATTAATTGTCTTATCATCTCCCAAAGAGCCTGTGGTGACTTGCAATATACCACAACAATAGCTGAGACTCAGGAGTCTCAGCTATTGTTGTGGTATATTGCAAGTCACCACACTCGTAGAATGATCACAGTTGACTGAGGCTCTTCATTTTCTGGAGGGCTAGAAGTAAACATCAATCCTCTTCTAGCTGCCCATACCTGCAAGCAATTATGGGTCATATTCCTGATACCACTACTTTTATCAAGGGGTGTTCCAAAACTTTTTGGGTGGGGATGCAGGGGGGGAGGGGATAAACTTCATGTGTAGCCTTGTCCACAAATGTAGGTAGGTTCTACGAATTATGCTCTTTTTTTTTTTTTTTCATTTATACTGTTCCAACAATGCCTGCCATTGCAGCGACCTAAAGTGTGCCATTATGCGCCTAATTATGTGTGGTAACTATGGTGATGACCACGAGTCATGAAGTTATGATGCAGTGTTTCACATGGTTACAAGCTTCCCTCATTGGCCATCATGACTACCTTGTGAACACTGCTGTTCCATCTCTGGCCAGCAACAAAAATCTACCTTGGGAAAAAAAGTAAAGGGCCCTCATACTGATCTCAATTTGAGTGATAAAACGCATATTAAGCCTGAGGGGTGGGTTAAGGAATTCCCAGGTGACTTTTTGGTGGTAAAAAGAAACTAATTTGCTCAGTTTATAAAAATTGGAGTAAATAAAGCATCGCACAATCTTACATAAACACTAATTCCAAGAGAAATTTATCTGAAAGGACAGCATGAGAGTAAAATATTGCTAGTCAAAACTGTAGAAAATAGACAAGGACAGGCAACTGAATCTTTACTATCTGTGAAGGAATCATCTAATTTGAGTATGAATCCTGCACTATTCTCACACCCAATCAACATCACATGTGCACAAATATTGCAGAAGTTCTCTTCTTCATACCATAAAGAAATTCTGGTTAAATTTACCACTCTAACAGTACATACACCACCATAGAACCACTAAAGCCCTGGCAACAAAAGCCAACAAAGTGAAATCTGTTGTATTGTGGTGGCTCTGAGAAGAGCCAGTTTGTTTAAAAAAAAAAAAAAAAGACAAAAATTTAACCGCCGAATCCGTACAGGGTACGTCCTTGCCTCTTCAGAGCATAGACAACATCCATGGCAGTGACGGTCTTTCTCTTGGCATGTTCAGTGTAGGTGACAGCGTCACGGATGACGTTCTCAAGGAACACCTTCAGAACTCCGCGAGTCTCCTCATAGATGAGACCAGAGATGCGCTTAACTCCGCCACGGCGGGCAAGACGGCGGATGGCTGGCTTGGTGATTCCCTGGATGTTATCACGCAAGATTTTCCTGTGGCGCTTGGCGCCTCCCTTTCCAAGACCCTTTCCTCCTTTTCCTCTTCCAGACATGTTGCTTTAGTTTCTTTCTCCGAGATTAGACCGAGAATGATACCACTCCAGTTCCCGGCTGGCCTTTTAAGACCTGGATTGCCGCTTTTTTACCCGACCCCATCGCCGTATACAAGCATCTTGGCGCTAAAAAATATGGGGTGATATGATTGGGTAAAGAGGTGTCAGTTGTTGCCGCGGTTTGTTACCGCCAATTGAGCCCCACCCCCTTTTACTAAAGTCTGGTATTCATAGCAAATTCTGCTATTTTGATCCCACCAAAGTGATACAAGCACAATCTACATCTGAACCTTTCGACCTCTACTTGCTATCTTGCAATCGTTGTTGCCGTTGTGCTATAGATCAAACACTAGAAATTTACAATCATGGATTGAGGTCATTGTTTGAAGGTAATGGTCGTCAATTGAGTTTGCGAGTTGAATGAGTCCGTCGTCAAATAAAGTTGTGGACTTCTATCACAGTTACCTGTCTTTCCTGAGGGTGTTTATGAGTTCGATTAAGAAAGTAGGCAAAAAGTTGCTATTGAACCACGTTAGACATGCTGGAAGTCATAACAAGGTGAGAAAAAGGGAATAATTTTAATTGAATTGAGAAACTTTTTGTACTAAGTAATAAACGTATAGTGTGGATAGTTTGAACTTGATGTAGTTAGGCTCGTTTGTGACAGACAAATGGGTTGTGTAATCTTGGTGGTATAGATCTTTTTGGAAGGATTTTGAAGTGCCTAGCCTTTAGTCGTAGTACCAATGATGCCATTGATTGTTCATGTAAATACTAGTTGTCGCTAAGCAAGCAACTTGGAGTACTTGCTCACAATAATTACTTTGAAAACCTTGAAATGCTTGTGCTGTTGTGTTCAACTGGTGTGATTGTGCTGTTGTGTTCAACTGGTGTGCTTGTGCTGTTGTGTTCAACTGGTGTGATTGTGCTGTTGTGTTCAACTGGTGTGCTTGTGCTGTTGTGTTCAACTGGTGTGCTTGTGCTGTTGTGTTCAACTGGTGTGCTTCATTTGTCATCATCACAGTGAAATATTTAACCAGATATATTTGTATTTTGTCATGTCATTTACTTCCAAACCTATTCTAACTTTTAATAAACACAAAAATTGGTGATGAAAGGGCAATAGCTGACGAACTTTCAATGCAATCAATAGCAGTAGCTAAGTGATTCCTTTGGTCTCCTAAATATTTAATAGTTGCCATGGCACTGAAACCCTTTACCAGATTACTAACTTGATTATTTGTTGTCGTTGTTTTGGTTTTTAATCAGCATACCATATGTGACCGTCTACAGGAAAATCGGGCACAACGCGGCCCCGACGAAAAAATTTTTTTTTTGCACTTACGCACTCCTCGGCATCCAGATATTAAGCTCTCCAAGTTTTATCGTCGTAGCTTTAGCCATTCCCGCTATATATCACCTAACCGTTCCCTTCGTTAGGCTTATTTAATACAATTTTAAGAACTAAATCGATCTTTTTGCGACGTCTACGCATGCCGTGTTGTGCCCGATTTTCCCATAGACGGTCACATATAATTATATGTAGGGAGTTGGCCTGAATTTAGACTTGTTTAAGACCATGGTTTATAATTTGCATTTAGCTTCAAGAAGAGAAGGAGATGTGGCAGCAGAGAGAGAGGGAGAAGGAGAGAAAGAAAGATGACTGGTCCATTAGAGCCAGTGTGATGGCAGATTCTTCCCTGATGAGGTAAGAGAGCAGATCCATCAGAAATAACTAGCATTGTCTTTCTTTAGCTCTTATCTTGTTAACACATCTGTGCGTAATTTCATTGTCACGATTAATCATCATCATAGAATGCATACTGGAGTGCAAATGAAGTTTACAGCAACGTTGTGTTCGCTTTATCTGCAATCAATTAGTTGTTAAATTTTTGTTCAAGAAAAACCAAACTATGTGCAGTACTATTTTCAACATAAGACAGTAAATAATTTTGTACATTAAATCATCTCCCACGAAGCCTAATTTCCTGCTCATAATTTTTGGTAAAATTTTCGCATGCCACTTTTTTTTTCCCACAATTCTGCATGACACAAAAAGTGAGCTTTACGAAGGGTTTGTGTTACTTCGCCATACAACTGATTTATACAGCTAAACTTGTACGCCTAAAAACATTATTTATACTATACTGTGTTGTCTTGTCCAGTCATTGCCTCGTCAGCGATACCCGAGAAGCCAGGCGATACTCTGACACTCCCTCTCTCTCCCCATCTCCTCCTTCCCGTGACTACTACTCCCACGAAATCCATCACAGGAGCAAACACAAGAAGAAGACACCGTCCAATTACTGGACGAGGGAACTTGTGAAAGCAGAAGAGGCTGATCCTTTCCGATGGGGCCATTCAGGTTACAAAGAGCAGCATCCTGAGGAGTTTGTTGGCTCTGGGAGTTCTGAAACAGAGGAGGCGTTGGAAAAACCAAAAAAGAAGAAAAAGAGAAAGAAGAAGGAAAAGTCCAAAGAGATGAAAAAATCGAAGCATGAACATGGGGAAAAAAGGAAGAGAAAACGGCCGAAGCAAGCAGCTGAAGATCGTTATAGTAACAGTGATTCTTCATCTTTATTAGAAGATAGTGACGAGATAAGAAGGCAGAAAAGGAAGAAGCTCAAGAAAGAAAAAAAGAAAAAAAACTGACTGAATCATAGCCCATATCTCTTTACACCACTTTCAGACTGTTCAATTTCATGGAATGTTCTTTGGTATCAGTCAGCATCAGCTTTCTTTTTTTTTCTTTTTTTTCTTTTTTTTTCCTTTTTTTTCAAAATCATCATTTTTTTTTCTTTTTTTTACATCTATAACATAGTATGGTGATGTTGACTATGTTATTTTAATCAATTTTTCCCCTTTGCAAAGTGTTAAGTTTATAAGCATACAACTGATCCACAAGACAGACAGTAGTTGACAACATTTGAATGGATTTCTAGTTAACGTGGGAAATGTTCCACAGCTGTGTGTTTAAAAAATTAAAAAATCTCTAAGTTAAGGTACAGAACACTCAGAAAATATTGCAATGAGGATGACGATGCTTAAGTGGATGGGGTGGGAGGATAGTATATAATTAATATAGAAAGAATCCATCGAAACCTTTGATTTCTGGTTGACCTTCCTTGGGGTCTTGTAGATGAGCTGGTATTTGCACAGCTTGCTGCATATTCTTCTTGTCTTGCTTTTTCTCTTGCTTTTTTGAGGACAGCCTAAGTCCTTTCTTCACTCCAAATCCCAGACCACCACCACCACTGGATGTCTTGGCCGGCTCTTCTTTCTTCATAATGGGTGCATTCGGAAATGGTGCCCTCGCCTGAGAGATGGGGTTGAAATTTCGAGGGGGATACTGGGGATACTCCACTTCCTCTATCTCTTCGATCATCGATAGAAAGTTCTCGGCTCCATCTGGTTCGTCGTCGTTATCAAGCTCCTCTTGGAGATCCTGCAACTCCACGTGAGGAGGCTGCAGCACTGCCTGCGGGGAAACTTGAAGCACAGGAATACTGACTGCAGGTTGCTGCGTTCCCGGCTGACCCCCAGGGCTTACGGGAGGCCTTTGGGAGGAAGCAGTAGGCGATATGGCTATCCTGACTGCTATCTGCGCCGGATCAATTTCCATTGGCTGATGCTGAAGTTGAGTGGATATGTTTGATCCGGTGAATTCTGAGTATGGGGTGACGGGTTCTGGGGTGCTTAGAGTAGAGCTGTGGGACGAGCATTGGAATGGATCCTGCCCTCGCTTGGGCAACAGCGGCATCTCCCTCGTTGCTGATGACCTTCTATCACGTCGGTGGTTTCTGAGTTTATCCATCGATATGTCGGAGCTTGCGGATGGTCGTCGGTGATCTCTGGGCGTGGTAGGGGCACTTAGAGAGGAGGTGATAGGGGTGGAGTGACGACGCTGGTTGAACTGAGCAGACGAGAATACTGGAAGTTGGGTTGGGGAAGTATCAGGCGTCGGTATAACTTGGGGAATAGCTACACTTGGAGGTGTAACCGTGGCCACAGGAGGTGTGGTCACAGGAGGAGGAGGTGTGGTTAGAGCTGGAGGAGGCATGGACGCTGGTTGAGGGCTAATAGTCACTGGTAAAGTTGGAGGACGCGGCTGTGCTTGTGTGGTAGGAGGTGCTTGTGGTGATGCAGAAGGAGGTCGTTTCGCTGCAGAAGGTGCCACTTGTTTTGTTGCAGAAGTTTTGCTGCTGTTTTTGCTGGTCAAAGAACTGCTGCTACTAGTTTTATTAGCAATTGGGAAAATGTTAGAGAGAGGAGGACGAGAACCATATGCTGCAGTTTCAGGAATCTTAATCTCTGTCTCGCTTTCACTTTCCCTGGAGGACACTCCTGGCCCCCCATCAGGGGAAAGTCTGTTGCCAGAAAAAGGCAGTGGAACGTTATCTCCATACAGATGATTCTCAGGAAACTCTTCCTGAACTTTAGATTTTAAGTGTGCAAAGTTGAACCCAGGTTGCTGCTGCTCGTATGGGTTTGCTCCTGGACTCATTAAGGGGTTGTGTCGGCGACGAGCCTGAGGCACCCTCTTGTTGGCTGGTTGCCTCTTCCAGGGTTTCATGAACACTTCCTTGGCACTGCGCAACCAGCTGCGACTCTTGGCTTCTTTGCGCCTCTCGATGGTGGCTGGAGCACTGAAAGGAGGATATCCCATTGACGCCATTCTCTAGTCTAGTATGTGTGAATGCAAATAGACAAAAAGGCATCTTATTAAAATGCAGTTATGATCTCCTGTAGTAGTATAAACAATGTTGAATATATTGAAAACCTATTTTGTAAAAATTTTCTTGAGCAAGTTGTTTTATTCTTTACATCACAGATTTTTGCCTCAAGGGGTCATTAACTAAACAAACGACTTACCTCAGTCTTTACAAGAAACAGTACGAAGGGCAATTGCTTGACAGCTTTGCTACTCAAGAGCTGAGTTTGCACGCGGGTCAGATCCACCCACTTTATCGCTGCACAGCAACATGGGCGAGGCTGCCGATTACTCCGCAGGTGCGGTTTTGACATTGGGCGTGGTCCGCACTTACTTATTGGTTTTTTTTCACACGGCGGGCGGTCACACGCCCCTTTGTGCACTTGTGTGATGTAATGAAAAAAACCGCACCCCATAAAAACCTGGTACAGTATCGCTATTCCGCGCACTTCGGGGCATCCTTGACTTTCACTCGAGGAGAAAGAATGGCTGCGGTAAGGTCGGACATATCAAAGGATCCTCCAGACATTGAGGTTAGATATACTTCAGTAATGGCTGATCAGTTTTGAATCTGCTATAGTCATGCCGCAACGTTTACATCGTATTATTCAAATAATGCAGGGATTAGCTAGATTGAATCAGCTCACAGCAGGCTAATTAGTTGAATACCCGTGTGGATTTGTGTCGGCAGTATAGTTCACTAAGCTGCAAGATTACACATTCTTGTTATTGCCTAACTATTGCATTAGCACAACTATCCACTGAAACTATAATTGGATCATTTGCACCTGGTAGGTGTAAAGTGTGAGTGGTTTCACACCAATTAACACGGCTTTTATGATTTCTAGAGATTAATTTTTTTTTTTTTCTGGCTGTGTGTGTCAATCTCCTATGTTTCTTGCTATTGCTATTTTCTCCCTGATTTCTGTTGATGCACACTGAGGTCTGACTACCTGTGAACATAGAGATGACCCAGCAGCTCTGAGACGTAATGGTGCTTCGTCTTCAATGTCACACTGGTTGGTTTGGTTGATTTGTTTGTTTGTGTCATAGAATCTTTTGGCCCTGAATCCTCGTGTGGTAAAGAAGGCCAAGTTAGTGTCCACAGCTGCCACCAAGGGTGCTCGCAAGTACTGGAAGAGAAACCATGACAAGGGATGCTCGGTAAGACATTGGATTGCAGTGTGACAATCTAAGTGATCCCCTCCCACTCCTCTCTCCCCTCTTCCCCTCCCCTCTCCCACTCCCCCAATCAGTAGCACCTGCACATTGTAGTGGGAAGTGCCTGGTGTGATTAATGTCATGAGAAATGGGTTGTGGTGTTGCCATGGGAACCTTAGTTGTGGTTGGTGTGGTCGGCTCCCAAACAACTAACATCTCTCTAACAAGTATCATTGTGTCTGTCCACATGCATTGTTGGGTTTGTCCAGACAAACAGTCACCCACTAATAAGCAAAGTATTACTTAATAAGCACTATAATTTCAGCAGCAAGAAAAAGTACAAACTACAAAAATGAGATAGCAAGGCAACTGGAGGCTCCACCCTGACTCTTTTATAGAGAGGCCAGGGCAGGGGCCCTTAAATGACAAAGAGTCTTTGTGAGTGGAGAGAGTGTGAGTGTGTGTGTGAGGCAGTAATAATTAGTATGAATTAGTGTTAATAAGGTACAAGTAGGAGTAAGGCAAGGGGTGAAACCAGAAAGGTGAGGGATGAATAAGACAGGTTAATTAAGCAAAAGGGGAAAAAAGTGCAGTTCCAAACGTTCACTCTTTCTGTCCAGGATGCGCCTGGACATCGTGCTTGAGCACAAATAGTGGGTGAGCCCCACCCCCCCTTTGTTAGGTAAACATAAAGCTACACTATTGTTATATGATTAATTTTTACATTTTTACTTTTAACACTCAAACTATCTAAAAACGGTCGAGTTCTTAAATTATGGATATACAGTAAAGGAGTTTCAATGCCATAGTAACCACTCGCTGCAACTGTTGGGCTTTAAAAATATAAATTAAAAATGACTAGGAGCATTTCTAAGAAATTACTGCACAAGTTTGAACCTAACCCTATATTAAGACATGCTAACTGCTTAAGTAGCTGAGAAAAACTGTGTAAAGACAGCTAATATATTTATTAGTTACTTAAATATATTCTTTAGGTAAGAAATAGCTGTAACTGCACTTTCACACGTACATGTTTACTGAACATTCCAACACGATATTTACCTTCGTGCTTAGACTATTGGACAATGGATGTTCAAGTTAGAACAACACTGTTGCGTAGGGCCGTATAATTATGACAAATAGCGCATTAACTTCCACCGCCGCTAATTTGAATAGAAATGAACTCTGGTAAGTTTTATCTGCACCGCATAAGCATTCAAAGCGGTGAACAATTCGATGATACTGGTAAAGGTCTATAAATGAGAGGATTCTGTTTAGTGAAGTTTGGGACGGGGATCAACCACCAAGCTAACACAAAAGTGCCGTGCTCAAAGTACAAAAATGATAGCCTAGCAAGAGTTGTTTTGTTATTGTTTATTGGAACTTATTTGTTGTTGTAGTTTTAAAGTTCTTCATACGGTAGCACTATGGGTGTCAATTAATACGGTGTTTATTGCCAGCACTCCTGCATTGGAATATTTCTATCTGATAGTAAATACGACAGTACTCTCAATTCTCCTCCAAGGCTCACTTCTTTACGAACTGCTTCATAGATCTATTAAATGTTTTCTCTCTATTTTTCAGGATTTTGTTAAACAATACATAATTTTTTAATGTTTGGCTGTAACCGGGTGATCAAACTCGGGACCGCTTGCTTAACGCATGAGCGTTCTACCACTGAGCTTAGCTAGTGGTCCTGGGTTCTAACCCTGGTGATAGCCTATGTTTTTTTAATTCTGTAAGCCTACAGAAGAGAGAGAATACATCTAATGAGTAAAAGAAGAGTGAGAAAGAAATTGTACATCAAACTCTGTCAAGGAGGTGTACTCTCATTCAACTCATCTCTCGCACAGCTTGCTTGCTAGAACATGCATAGTTTTGTGGCCCCGCCTACTATACGAATGCACGCTCAGTGTCAAAATTTTCCCAGCAACTCCACCATTATGTACCCGTTCCAGTCGTCCCTCGGAGTGTGTATGTGTGTGCGTGCGTTTTTGAATGTGTAGTTCTCACAAAGGGCATCACACGTGCTACTATAGTGGATGCTATAGAATTACAAATGAGGGGTGAAACTGTGTGCTATTAGCTTTTGTTGTTGTTGTTGTTGTTGTTTTCCTTTGCTCTACCCACCATCTTTGTCTACGTGTGATAAAATTTTGATTGTCACCCAAACATTTTTTCCTTATGTCTGGTGAATTGATGCTCACTGTATTAACTTGATGGCACTCTGTCTGATAAAAGCTCTGGAGCTGTAAGCTCGGGGCCCAACAAGGCTAGTGGTCTATGAACAAAATGTGTGTGCTTTTGCTTTTCCAGTTTTAAGTATCACAGCAAATAGTCTTTGGTTGTGTTTTGTGGGTTTTTTGTTTGTTGTTGTTTTAGTGTTTGTTTTTAATGGAGTTTTTGGTATCAGTCTAACACTGATAAACAAGTTGCTCTTTGTGTGGATGTGCAACAT
>WLWD01002380.1_pt1 | contig 36491 bp, 22 predicted proteins | sample 6712731 | NCBI WGS metagenome assembly WLWD01 (sample SAMN12718690, study PRJNA576275) | sponge metagenome | isolation source: marine sponge | host: Mycale hentscheli | place: New Zealand: South Island, Marlborough, Capsize Point | collected 2014-11-01 | reverse complement strand
CGTTCTAGTGTTTGTTCGTACTAGTGTTTGTTCGTTCTAGTGTTTGTTCATACTAGTGTTTGTTCATTCTAGTGTTTGTTCATTCTAGTATTTGTTCATTCTAGTATTTGTTCATTCTAGTATTTGTTCATTCTAGTATTTGTTCGTTCTAGTGTTTGTTCATAGTAGTGTTTGTTCGTTCTAGTGTTTGTTCGTACTAGTGTTTGTTCGTTCTAGTGTTTGTTCGTTCTAGTGTTTGTTCGTTCTAGTGTTTGTTCGTACTAGTGTTTGTTCGTTCTAGTGTTTGTTCATACTAGTGTTTGTTCGTACTAGTGTTTGTTCGTACTAGTGTTTGTTCGTTCTAGTGTTTGTTCATTCTAGTATTTGTTCATTCTAGTGTTTGTTCATTCTAGTGTTTGTTCGTTCTAGTGTTTGTTCATAGTAGTGTTTGTTCGTTCTAGTGTTTGTTCGTACTAGTGTTTGTTCGTTCTAGTGTTTGTTCGTTCTAGTGTTTGTTCGTTCTAGTGTTTGTTCGTACTAGTGTTTGTTCGTTCTAGTGTTTGTTAGTTTAGTGTTTGTCAGTACTAGTGTTGTTCGTCTAGTTGATTTGTTCAACAGTTGTTTGTTCGTACTAGGGTTTGTTCATTCTAGTGTTTGTTCATTCTAGTATTGTCATTCTAGGTATTGTGCTTCTAGTATTGTGCGTTCTCGTGTTTGTTCATAGTAGTAGGGTTGGTTCGTTCTAGGGTTGTTCGTTACTAGTGTGTGTTCGTATTTTAGTGTGTGTTCGTTCTAGTGTTTGTTAGTTCTAGTGTTGTTCTGACTAGTGTTTGTTCTTCTTAGTGTTTGTTCATACTAGTGTTGTTCGTTTATAGTGTTGTTTATAGTGGTTGTTCGTTCTAGTGTTTGTTCATTCAGTTTTGGTCATTCTAGTTTTGTTATCTAGTGTTTGTTCGTTCTAGGGTTTGTCATAGTAAGTAGTGTTTGTTCGTTCTAGTGTTAGTTCGTACTAGTGTTTGTTCGTACTAGTGTTTGTTCGTTCTAGTGTTTGTTCATACTAGTGTTTGTTCATTCTAGTATTTGTTCGTTCTAGTGTTTGTTCATTCTAGTGTTTGTTCATTCTAGTGTTTGTTCGTTCTAGTGTTTGTTCATAGTAGTGTTTGTTCGTTCTAGTGTTTGTTCGTACTAGTGTTTGTTCGTTCTAGTGTTTGTTCGTTCTAGTGTTTGTTCGTTCTAGTGTTTGTTCGTACTAGTGTTTGTTCATTCTAGTATTTGTTCATACTGTGTTTGTTGTACTAAGTGTTTGTTCGTTCTAGTGTTTGTTCATACTAGTGTTTGTTCGTACTAGTGTTTTTCCGTTCTAGTGTTTGTTCATTCTAGTGTTTGTTTGTTCTACTGTTTGTTCGTACTAGTGTTTGTTCGTTCTAGTGTTTGCTCGTTCTAGTGTTTGCTCGTTCTAGTGTTTGTTCATACTAGTGTTTGTTCGTACTAGTGTTTTTCCGTTCTAGTGTTTGTTCATTCTAGTGTTTGTTTGTTCTACTGTTTGTTCGTACTAGTGTTTGTTCGTTCTAGTGTTTGCTCGTTCTAGTGTTTGCTCGTTCTAGTGTTTGTTCATACTAGTGTTTGTTCGTACTAGTGTTTTTCCGTTCTAGTGTTTGTTCATTCTAGTGTTTGTTTGTTCTACTGTTTGTTCGTACTAGTGTTTGTTCGTTCTAGTGTTTGCTCGTTCTAGTGTTTGCTCGTTCTAGTGTTTGTTCATACTAGTGTTTGTTCGTACTAGTGTTTTTCCGTTCTAGTGTTTGTTCATTCTAGTGTTTGTTTGTTCTACTGTTTGTTCGTACTAGTGTTTGTTCGTTCTAGTGTTTGCTCGTTCTAGTGTTTGTTCGTACTAGTGTTTGTTCGTTCTAGTGTTTGTTCGTTCTAGTGTTTGTTCGTACTAGTGTTTGTTCGTTCTAGTGTTTGTTCATACTAGTGTTTGTTCGTACTAGTGTTTGTTTGTTCTAGTGTTTGTTCGTACTAGTGTTTGTTCGTTCTAGTGTTTGTTCGTACTAGTGTTTGTTCATTCTAGTGTTTGTTTGTTCTAGTGTTTGTTCGTACTAGTGTTTGTTCATACTAGTGTTTGTTTGTTCTAGTGTTTGTTTGTTCTAGTGTTTGTTCGTACTAGTGTTTGTTCGTACTAGTGTTTGTTCGTTCTAGTGTTTGCTCGTTCTAGTGTTTGTTCATACTAGTGTTTGTTCGTACTAGTGTTTGTTCGTTCTAGTGTTTGTTCGTTCTAGTGTTTGTTCGTACTAGTGTTTGTTCGTACTAGTGTTTGTTCGTTCTAGTGTTTGTTCGTACTAGTGTTTGTTCGTACTAGTGTTTGTTCGTACTAGTGTTTGTTCGTTCTAGTGTTTGTTCATTCTAGTGCTTGTTTGTTCTAGTGTTTGTTTGTTCTAGTGTTTGTTCATTCTAGTGCTTGTTTGTTCTAGTGTTTGTTTGTTCTAGTGTTTGTTCATTCTAGTGCTTGTTTGTTCTAGTGTTTGTTTGTTCTAGTGTTTGTTCGTACTAGTGTTAGTTCGTAATAGCTTTCTGCATTATTACTCCTTTTTCTCCGTTTCTTCTCTTTCGTGTTTTTCTAGGCAATGAATGCCCGGGATCAGCCTGTTATTGGGGTTCTTGCTGCTATACATTGATATTCTAGCTTGAATCTTGATACTGTTGGCATAGTAGCTACAGGTAAGTTGCAATTGTATGTATCATGACGTAATTATGATTAGTTAATAAGAACTTTAATAAAAAATTAGTTGGCTCTACTTTTTCGGCTTTTTTTTGGGTGGGGTTGAGGATGGTGGAGAGAGAGAAGGAGATGTGGATGGTAAAAGTGTGGAGTCATGGTTGTGAGGTGTCTGAGTATGAGGTGGAGGACAGACAATGTCTTTACATGCATCTGGGACAAAGTCCCGGATTTTATCATGCAGGTACTTCTGCCTCGCCTGTGGCAGTCCTGGTGGCTCAATCACTTCGGGTAGCTGTTCGGGACAGGGCTTCCAGTCTTGGTGGTTTTCGTGAGGAGGGTGAGCGTCTTCTCCTCAGCATCACATCGCATCTTCACAATCACTTTGCCTGGTGTACCTGAGGAGAAAATCGGGTGGTGGAATGACGTAATGCCATCAAAGGCTCCCCTCTTGAAGTAAGGCTGGAAGTGTTCTTGTATTGAGGGTCTGAAGCCTGGACGTCAGAGTCTGAGGGATCCAGGGGGTCATATAAGTTGAATTCATCCTCAAAAAAAGGAGGAATAGACTCGGACTCAGAGACATCACTAGAACCTTTAAAAATGTATTATTATTTATTTTTTTTAATTAGTAAAAATGTAAGCCCTAGGCTGTTGCATGAATATACCTTCTTCTGAGTAGCCAATAAAGTGGCCATCAAATTCTTCATCACCTAAAAAAGTAAAAGAGTTATGATTTATGAGTAATTTTGTTGATTGGGTACTGACAGTCTGGGGGTTGGTCTTCACTTCCTGGAGCCATGAATTCGCTAATGAGCTCCTCTAAGGCTTCACCATCGGCTCCACCCATCATGTTCAGGCCATCGCGGTGGCAGAGATTCAAAGCTCTGGATAGGTTCTTCACTCATGGTCTGTCTCTAGCTCTATCTAAACTGCACGTTCCTCTGAGCTGTATTTTGGCGCGAGTTTCACTTGCACTAAAACTAGAGCTTAGCAATGATCCGGGTACTCGTTCTGCAACAAGTTGATACGGTGACTTCTCGGGCTTATCAGTTCCAGAGCGCGCCTGTCCTTCAAACTTGATCAGTATCTATAAAAATAGGTTATCATTCCATATATGCATTAAAAATATTTTGGTAAAAAATTGACAGAAACCATAAAATTGTTAATTGTCCAATTTGGTGCTTGCCGCGTTGTGCCCGATTTTCCAGTAGGCAGTCACATATGAAGGGGTACAAATTTAACTTGTGATGTAGTCACTGCTATTTTATTTATTCATTATTTAATATAGTTGACTTCTATAAGAAAAAAAATTTAATTGCATATAGCAAGTATGAGGTAGTTAGTGGAGCAGTGGGTGTGACCTGCATAATAAATTTTGAAGCAGTGGCTACATCACCCAGGCAGATGCTGTTGAGAAACAAGGTATTTAGTTAGTTTCGACTTGAAGTAAACGAACACTTATTCCATAAATTGAGGAGGCTGTTACCATGTTATGTTTGATTTTTGGTTCACTAATTTTTTTTACACCTTCAAAAGAGACTGAGCTGATCTTTGCATTGGTTGCAGTGTGTACGTGCGATGCAAAGTTCACCAATTTACTATTGACTGATCATTCCGTATGTGACAGTCCCTTATTACTTCACAAGTCTGTGTAAGAGTACCCTTTACCAATTATTAGTATTGGCTGATTATTCCGTATAGCTATGACAGTCCATTATTACCCCTCGAGTCTGTGTAAGGTTACCCTTTACCGATTATTAATTACAGTTGAACCTCTAGAAAGGTGCTTGGGGGCGTCAATTTTGGCCCTTGCACGGTGTTTGGTTGCTTTTTGAGTCCATTTTCAATGATAAAAATCAGTTCCATTCCAACCATGTTGACTATTGTGGAAAGCCGACTTGCTTTTCGGAGTCCCTTTGTAGAGAGATTCTACTTTATTAGTATTGGCTGATTATTCCGTATATGACAGTTCTTTATTACCCCTCGAGTCTGTGTAAGACTACCCTTTACCAATTATTAGTATTGGCTGATTATTCCGTATAGCTATGACAGTCCTTTATTACTCCACGAGTCTGTGTATGACTACCCTTTACCAATTATTAATATTGGCTAATTATTCCATCTATGACAGTCCTTTATTACTCCACGAGTCTGTGTATGACTACCCTTTGTAGTATTGGCTAATTATTCCGTATATGACAGTCCTTTATTACCCCACAAGTCTGTCTATGACTACCCTTTACCAATTATTAGTATTGGCTAATTATTCTGTATGTGACAGTTCTTTATTACCCCTCGAGTCTGTGTATGACTACCCTTTACCAATTATTAATATTGACTGATCATTTTGTATATGACAGTCCTTTATTACTCCACAAGTCTGTGTATGACTACCCTTTACCAATTATAAGTATTGGCTGTACTTTTTATATGACAGTCCTTTATTACCCCTCGACTCTGTGTAAGGCTATCCTTTACCAATTATTAATTACAGTTGAACCTCTAGAAAGGTGCTTGGGGGCATCAATTTTGGCCCTTGCACGGTGTTTGGTTGCTTTTGGAGTCCGATAAAAATCAGTTATATTCCAACCATGTTGACTATTATGGAGAGTCGACTTGCTTTTCGGAGTCCCTTTGTAGAGAGATTCTACTTTATTAATATTGGCTGATTGTTCCATGTATGACAGTCCTTTATTACTCCACAAGTCTGTGTAAGACTACCCTTTACCAATTATTAGTATTGACTGATCATTCCGTATAATGACAGTCCTTTATTACTGCACAAGTCTGTGTAAGACTACCCTTTACCAATTATTAGTATTGACTGATCATTCCGTATAATGACAGTCCTTTATTACCCCACAAGTCTGTGTAAGACTACCCTTTACCAATTATTAGTAGTGGCTAATTATTCCGTATATGACAGTCCTTTATTACTCCACGAGTCTGTGTATGACTAATTATTAGTAGTGGCTAATTATTCCGTATATGACAGTCCTTTATTACTCCACAAGTCTGTGTAAGACTTCCCTTTACCAATTATTAGTAGTGGCTAATTATTCCGTATATGACAGTCCTTTATTACTTCACAAGTCTGTGTATGACTACCCTTTACTAATTATCAGTATAGGCTGATTATTCTGTATATGACAGTCCTTTATTACCCCACGAGTCTGTCTATGACTACCCTTTACCAATTATTAGTATTGGCTAATTATTCTGTATGTGACTTACCCCTCGAGTCTGTGTATGACTACCCTTTACCAATTATTAGTAGTGGCTGATTATTCCGTATATGACAGTCCTTTATTACTCCACAAGTCTGTGTAAGACTACCCTTTACCAATTATTAGTATTGGCTGATTATTCCGTATAGCTATGACAGTCCTTTATTACTCCACGAGTCTGTGTATGACTACCCTTTACCAATTATTAGTAGTGGCTAATTATTCCGTATATGACAGTCCTTTATTACTTCACAAGTCTGTGTATGACTATCAGTATAGGCTGATTATTCTGTATATGACAGTCCTTTATTACCCCACGAGTCTGTCTATGACTACCCTTTACCAATTATTAGTATTGGCTAATTATTCTGTATGTGACTGTTCTTTATTACCCCTCGAGTCTGTGTATGACTACCCTTTACCAATTATTAATATTGACTGATCATTCCGTATAGCTATGACAGTCCTTTATTACTCCACAAGTCTGTGTAAGACTTCCCTTTACCAATTATTAGTAGTGGCTAATTATTCTGTATGTGACAGTTCTTTATTACCCCTCGAGTCTGTGTATGACCAATTATTTAGTAGTGGCTGATTATTCCGTATATGACAGTCCTTTTATTACTTCACAAGTCTGTGTATGACTACCCTTTACCAATTATTAGTATTGGCTAATTATTCTGTATATGACAGTCCTTTATTCCCACGAGTCTGTGTATGACTACCCTTTATCCACGAGTCTGTGTATGACTACCCTTTACCAATATTGGCTGATCATTCCGTATATGACAGTCCTTTATTACCCCACAAGTCTGTGTATGACTACCCTTTACCAATTATTAATATTGACTAATTATTCAGTATATGACAGTTTTTTATTATTCTATATGTGGTTCTATTCATTAAGAATTTTGTATCACTTGAAAACATTTTGTGTATTTTGGTTTTTAGTCGGAGACCCGTAAAACTTACAAAATGCTGATTGACGAAGAAGAATTTACAGGATTTTGTTTTGGAGAGATGTAAGTTTTGTTATTAGTTTTGCATTCAAATAGTGTATGGTTAAAATATCCAGGTATGATTGGCGGAGCGAGGAAAATAGGACTGTCACCAATAGATTGGTAGCGGAAGTGAAGGGCCTCAACTCTGACTTCCAATCTTTTGAAATAAGAGGTCAGTATTATTACTATAATATATAAAAGTGATATAAAATATATTCAATTTTGTGTACAGAAGCAGCATACACATATTTAAAAAATCTTGGCCAGCAGAGGTTGCTCTCTGATCGAGGAAAGGCAGATATGAAGATAAAATGTAGGAGGAGAACTGAAAGAATAAGAAGGGTAAATACAACTAAGTAGCATACAATGATGTCATCCAAAATTAGCTAATTTAGTTCGTTTTTAAGCATGGTAATTTTAATTTGGTTTTATGGTTTGTTTTGTTATAGAAACTGCAGGAGAGAAAGAGTGTGTTCATAAAAAGAAAAATACAATGATGCGGACCGAAAGAAATGGCTGTTGGTGCTGGAGGCCAATATGATGTCGAGTGAGGAGAGTGGGGACGAGGATGAGCTGTACGTGAAACCTTTAACTTGGAGAGCAGATCGCGTCAACAAGTTTTTGATGGACTTAGATGACGAGTTCCACTCCAGCAAGTCTGCCCAAGCAAAAAGGCAGACGAAACAGAGGATACTTGCTGATAAGTCTTCCCAGAGACCGATTCCGCCAGATCTTCCTGCTTGGGTAATTTCTGAGCAATAAGACTGAACATTAGCAGATTATTATGATGACAAATTTAAAAAAAAATTCTTGATGATATCTTTTATTGCAGTTTAGCTAATTATGAATCCACATGAAATGCCACGTGATCCTAGAGTGTCCTGTACCTGACATTGCACATGAAATGCCATTTGATTCTGAAGTGTCCTGTACCTGATATTGGCATGAAATGCCATCTGATCCTGAAGTATCCTGTACCTGATATTGGCATGAAATGCCACCTGATCCCGAAGTGTCCTGTACCTGATATTGGCCATGAAATGCCATCTGATCCTGAAGTGTCCTGTACCTGATATTAAGGTGAAATGTCATGTGATCATTAACTGTCAGGTACCTGGAATTCTACATGAAATGCCACATGACCATAAACTGTCAGGTACCTGGGATTCTACATGAAATGCCACCTGACCATAAACTGTCAGGTACCTGGGATTCTACATGAAATGCCACATGACCATAAACTGTCAGGTACCTGGGATTCTACATGAAATGCCACATGACCATAAACTGTCAGGTACCTGGGATTCTACATGAAATGCCACGTGACCATAAACTGTCAGGTACCTGGTATTTAGTACTATCCTCTACCTGAAATTCTATCTGTAATATCATATTTCTTTTATCCATGAAATGAATAGTCTATATGGCATTATCACCACATTTCAACCACAAATACTGCAGCAGGAAATTCAACTTTTTGTCTAGTGTAAGAAGTTAAATTTATTGTGCTTCAGTTACTTAGCTACATCTTTTTATAAATGTTGAATGCATCTGCCCTAATGACAGGCTGTAATGGCGGTTATAGAAGCTACTTTGATTACATAATTTATTATTCCAGCTATAAATTTGTTTGCAATAAGTCTGATATGGTTGTGTTCTTGTTTGTTTTTTTTGTTTGTTTTTGTCATCTCAATTCTGGCATCATAGATGTGATCATAGCACGATAAATTAAACTTTATATTAGCAGGAAAAGTCGATTTCTAGACATTTATATCCCTCAGTTCTACAGTGATACACTGATGGCAAGCAGTGATTGCAACCCCTACTATATCAAAAGATGAGCACTCCATCAGTGGCTACCAACAAAAATGTAGTATAAGCTATTTCACTGTGCAATACACAAACAAAATTATGCTACTCAACCACTACACTTTTAATCTTATTGGGCGAGCAAAGTGAGACTCTCACTAACGAGTCTCAATTGAGATTTTGGTATATATATAATATATAATATGACAAATTTCAAGAGGTCAATGCGTGTCCGCCTCCAGAGGCTGCTTAAAAATGTAAACATTAGCGCGGGCACAAGATATTTGGGACAAAAGACTTTGAAATATTGCTAGGAAAAGGAAAAAAACGGCTAAGAGCTACAGACACAGAATGGGAGAGACGTTCACAGTTAGTTTTTCCAAAGTTAGCCGAGTTAATTAATTTTTTTATGCCTGTTCGTCATAGCTATACACCTTGCGTAACAGAATCCAAAGTCCAACAGTCAAGTCACTAAGAGAATACAATATCTACTAGAGCTCTAGTTCAATAGAGCATTTTGAATGGAGAGTACTTTGGAAAGGTGATTAGCTTACTAAAACCTTTAGTTTATAAATCGTTACTGGTATCATCCTTGGAAATTTGATTTCTTACCCCTTGAAAATCCTCTGTCCAATAGTCAAGAAAAGAATGCAATGCAGGTCTTGTGCTGGTATATCCAGTGAACAACTATGTATAAAAGTGTTGTGTGTTGCTAAAGAATAGCAATAAACTAAAAAACTACTTAACAGAAATTATTATCAGCTAGCATTCAAATTTAAATTTCAGTCAGACCAACTCTCCCACCATATGTGCTGAAGCACATCACTAGTTATTGGGCAAGTGAAGCCTGAAAATGAAATATCTAGCCATATTATCACTCTGAAGAGTGTAATAAGTGGTTTATTCAACAAGTAGATATATTCACTGCTGTAGTTAGTACTAAAGGACTGGTAACTCACAGCTAAAGTTGGTTATAGGGGCTATCCAGACCCTCAGCTGATATTATAGCAGCTGCTCTAACCCTGTCAAGTACCCACACTAGAGGAAGGTAGCTGAAAAAAACCTAGAAAATTGACAAGTTTGGCCAGTTGCTATAACTACAAGGGTAATAGGCTTGAGCAGTACTGTGATATCATTGTGTGAAGATATTCCTTGGAATATATATAATATATATGGGCAAAGTTCAAAGAAGTCAATACTGTCCACCCCCTTCCCCCCCATTTAGGGTGCAAGAAATTCTGGAGAGAAGACTTCGAAATAATGCTAGGAGGAAAAAACAGCAAAGAACTATGAGACAGAGACATTCTAGATAGGTCTTCCAAAGTTAATTAATTCTTTTAGGTGTGGTAAAGTTTACTTTGTCAGTGCTGTTCATCAAAGCTGTAGGCCTTACCTAACATATTTTGAAAATCCAAAGTCCAATAGTCAAGTCACTAAGAGAATACAACGTAATGCTATATCTACTAGAACTCTGGTACAATAGAGTATTTTCAGCAGCTTTGGAAAGTCCGAGAGCTTAGACGAAAACTGTTAGTTTAGCGATCCTTACCAGTCTTGGAAATTTGATTGCTTACCCAATAGTCAAGTCACGGTCACGAAGACAATACAACGCAAGTCTTGTGCTGGTATATCAAGTGAACAAATATGTATAAAAGTGTTGTGTGTTTCTAAAGAATAGCAATAAACGAAAAAAGATTTGGCTAACAAAAATTATTAACAGCTAGCATTCAAATTTAAATTTCAGTCAGACCTGCTCGCTCGCCATTTGTGCTGAAGCACATCGCTAGGCTAAAGGCTTACGTCCCAAACGGCAGGTGAACCCAATGCTCCCCATTTTTATTTTAGCGTTTTCGCAACTACCGTTCCTGATCCGCTCGATGAAGACTGTCGCGCGAAATTTGGTCCCCCGCCAAATACGGTCCGGCCGGACTGAAATTGGCACAAAATAGGTCACCTGCCGTTTGGGACCCCTAAATTTGTCAAAGCGGACCACATCTGGCTGCCATATTTAGTCTGCCCGGACTGAATTCGGCAGCCAGTTGTGGTCCCGGACAGTTTTTAGCAGCCAATTTCAGTCCGGGGGACCGATTTTGGGTAGGGACCCGATTTGGCGTTACAGGACGAGGGGATCGCATATCGTTGATTCGCTGATGCACCGTACCAGTCCGCAGAGATCCAGATCTGGAGGCAATTAGCTAGAGTTAGTTACGGTGGTAGCGCCTAGGGCTTGTTTATTTTTAAATCTGGTAATGGTGAGCCATACTCTCATTGTACAAATAGTTCTTTGGGGGACATGCTCAGGACTGTCTTGTAAGTTAAGATTACGTATAGCTTGTGATTGTGGGCTGCTAGTTAGCTAAAACATTTATCTGTAACGGACCACATTTTTGTCGTTAAATGAGTTTGTTTTGAGGTACTATTCTTGACCACTGGGAGTAAATCTAACAAGTAGCACCTGCTAGCTATAGCTACCTATTTTCTGTTATATTTATTTAGCTTGTCAATAACAGTATTCTATGGTGAGATCAAATGTTATTTATTTTCATTTATTTTTAGTAATAATATCTTCAACTAGTCCCGTTTATGAAGGACAAAGATTGTCCCTAACATGTAAATTTGATTTTGCTATAAGAGAGAGTAGTAACTTGAAATGGACCTTAAATGGATCAGCAGCCAGTATAAAAAATAGTTCATTTCATATTATTCATAGAGACAGAGAAGACATAATGATCTTTCCTGATATTTCACTCAGTCTTAATAACACTGCTGTAATGTGTGCTGCCACAACAGTGGAAGGAACGATTGTCTTGTCAAGTAGAGAAATTATACTTGTAGAAGGTATCATTATTAGAATTCAGGTCTATTAAATTGCTACAGTACAAGTCACTTGAGTACATTGATACTTTTACAGGGTTGCCAATGGCAGTCAATGACTTCATAATGGAAGTTAAAAAAAATAAATTCAAATTATCTTGGATATCTCCATTCACACTTTTTAAGAATTCCATATCATACTGCATATTCATAGTCACGCAAGTATCTAGGCATGTATTGGAGGCACGATGTGGACTGAAAACAGATTCCACAGAATATGAACCTGTAGACTATGGTACCTTATATGAGGCCATTATTATTCCAGTGAACCAATTAGGGAATGGGACATCATCCTCTGTATTTCCTTCATTGACAGGTAAACTATAATAGAGGTAAGAAACAGTACAAAATCTCTACTAGACTGAATACAGTTATAGGTAATGTACATTATATTATGATTGAAATATGATTGATTCCGAGTAAATAAAAAAATTGTTTGTGCTGGCACATAGGTGATTCAAATTGACTGAGCTAAAGTATTTCAGTTTATATATACTATTACAATGTTTTGTTGTTGTTGTTTTTTACTTGTAGGAATTATCTATAACTGCTTTGTTGACGTATTTCATAATACATTTATTGTACAAGTGGAATGCAAATTTAGTGAGACAATCGTAAAAGGAATATTGGTCCTCCTTATATACAATGATCCTAGTCATCCACGTAAAAGAGGAGCAATACAAGCATTGAATACTACCAGAAAGAGTGGAGTCACACTGAATGGGAAAATTGATGGTCTACATTACATTACTGTCCATCCTATTCTGAAAAGTTCCAATCAACTGGGCACCAGAATACCATTTGGAAAGTTTATAAACATTTCAACAATACAAACTGGTAAATTTTAGTGTAGAAATTGTACTTTGTTTGACTTTATATAATGATTTCATATTGCTTGCTTGATTTTCTTATTTGTTTGCTCATTCTTTGACTTATTTATTATTATAGATCATCCTAGTTCTCCAGCTGTTTCTTCAACAATATATTCTGTGAGTAAACCTAGGGAAACTAATTCTCCGACAACAAGGCAAAGCCTTATCCCTGAAGTAACTACGGACATTCCAACCTTCTTTACATTCACGAATACTGCAACTATCATTGGTAAAGCTGGATCTATATTGTAATCTTATTAGAAGTAATACAGTATATACATAAATTGCAACTAAGTACAATAGCATAATTGAATTACATTGCCTATGTGTACTACAGGTTGTGGTAGCTATATTTTAGGCCTGATTCCTGGTATAATAATAGGAGTTTGTTGTGGTTATAAGTTATGGCGGAATAAAGTGGAGGCATATCCTCTCATTCCAGGTCAATTACCACCATCAACCAATGCTGTCGAGACAGCTCACCCTCAGCAGATTCCTCCAAGGTTACTTTCTCCATTATCTAAAAATCATCTATCAAAACTACCTCCGATAACTATGCCACCACTTCACCAGCCTCTCCCAGCTATAAACTACAGCAATTTTGTGGAACAAGCACTTCACATGCAACCTTCTATTGTTTACATTCCTCCTATACTTCCTCCAATTACTCATCCATTAGATCAGCAGCTGCTTGGACCTCAGCATCTTCCCTTGCAGTCTATTCCTAACCATTCATGCTCAGTATATTCGCAAAGTTTAGCAGACATTGCACAATCTTCCAGAGGTAGATGCAGGGACCATTCTTCATATGAAAGAGAAATTAGCGATCATACAGTAAAAAAATACATGGAAGATAATGTGCAACCAAGTAATGAACTTGAACTTAAGAATACTATGAATGAATTTGATATTATACAGCATAAAAAAATCAAGTCAGATCAGGTATCTTCAAAAAATGAAGCTACTGATAAGTGTAAAGGATTGAAGGGTTCAAATAGTGATGTATCCCAAGATATAAATACAAAAGAGATGCATAATCATATGAATGAAAGTAATGCTTCTAACAATGACAATCTTCTTTGTGACCATGTAACTTCTATACTTGAGCATAGTTATTGTGACCAGCCTTCTGGTAATTTTGCAATCAGAGACCATGACAAAGATGGCTCAAATGTTAATGATACTAAAACTACTCCACATACTGTGGAAAACAATAAAGAATCACCTTATTATGCAGCTGTGTGTAGTGAAGACAAAGTTCTATCTACTCCTCCTCACAATTCTAGAATTCCATCAAGAGCCAATAATGACAACATCCAGGAGAATAAAAAGTTGGTTGAACGCAAACTAGTAAGTACTATGTCAATAAAAGAATTCAGTGATACCGACTTTCTTCAGCCCCATGATGAAACAAGAAATTTTTCCTCTAATGCGTCTCGTTCCAGCTGTGCAACCACCAACGTGCAAGTTCCACAAACGGACACCATATGGCCTCAAACACTAGACTGAAAATTAGACATACCTAGCTAGTTAGTTGTGACTGTTTTAACCACCATTTATTTATAGTAGTGTCTTTATACATTACAAGTTTTCTGTGTTGATAGAGAAATATGTAATAGCTTAGTCCCCTTTAGGTCCACTGATTATAGAGATCATGTCCACACCCACATACTAATCAGCAAGCATAATTGTTACTAGAACAAAGGGCATGCCCCTAGGTAGCTAAGAAGTAATTTCTAGACTTTGTGCTGTACTGTGATAATAGTGAGCAATAGTATGATTATGTGTAAATTTCTTTTTTATGTGAAGCACAAAATTTTACACTATCAGACTCTTACTCTAACTTGTAAACATACTCATATCGATAATATAATAAATATATATATATACTAAATATTTTATACTTATAATAGCTTTATTATATTATGGATTAAACATAGGAATATAGCGACATTGAAAAATGTGTGGGTTATATAATTTATGAATTTGAAATACCACGGGGAAGTCTACATATGTTAGACATCAAAAGTGAGAATATACATATTTTGAGACACAAGTGAAAGAAATGACGTCAAAAACGTGATATAAAGTGAGCTCAACCTGAGTCTTGGGAGAGTGCTACACTTTTGTCTGTGTAAGGTTTACCTGCATCAACATACAATCTGCTAAACTGGAATCTACTATTTTATTATCATCAATACCAATAAATTTCCCACTAACTACTTTTACCTGGCGTACACAATATGTGTATGCAGACACTTATACATATGCTTCACATACTGAAATATACCGGTATATATGGTAGCATTTCTACAAAGAAAACAATATGATGTGTAGCTGTATACTTCGTCTTTTCCATCAGTTTGCAATTGTAGTTATACTATATCGCGCCGTACTATTAACTGTTTAATAGTACGGCGCATAAGTTTCCCATTAAAAAATGTATGGGAAAAATCGCTGTTCAATTGAAATCGCAACGGGAAAGTGAAATAGCGCATAACTAATTGTAATACCTCGGTAACTAAGTGGAAACTAAGTGAAATACCTTGGTAGCTAAGTGAAATAGCATGGGTAAGTGCGCACGTGTGCAGAGTTAACCTTGGAAATGTACAGTTCGAGTAGTATACAATGTCATTCTTTACTGCAGAAGCTCCACCGGTATTAGACGGAATGTTTTCAACAGATTAGGAAGAGCCGCAGGTTGAAAACGAAGTTCCAGCGGCAGCTAATCCTGAAGTAAGGAGATAGTGAGTGAACGATATAGTATAGCTACAATTGCAAATGACTTTTTAAAAAGCTCGCCTACTATTAGCGAGTGATAGCAAGGGTAACCTGTGCTATTAGGGGTCAATAGCATGGTTACCCGTGCTATTACTCATACTAATACCCCATGGTAGCTTTTAACTTACACAAACTGGTGGCAAGAGGTCTTACACAAGAAATAATCAATAACACCATTTGTTCTCTTTTCTACTTGAAAATTTACCAGTAGCCTTTATAGCAGGCATTGTTTTGACAATATACACTTGATACAAGTGTTTTCCTGTTATAGCAATCACTTAACACAGCTTTTAGTGTCTCAACTAAATAAATTTGGCAATTCTTAGACAACTGAATCCGGGGTAAAAGGCTCACAAATATATAAATTTGACATAATAGCTTTATCCCAAATCTCTACTGAAACTCGATCTAAGTGTTAATCTTGCTCACTGTGCTTGATCATTGAATTTATACTTAATTAAAAATAAGAATCAAATAAACAAAATGAAATCAATATAACAATAAATAATCAAGCAATTGAACATCCCTAATAGTGTCTCATTGACTAGATTGGTTAGAAATATTTATGCAGGCCTGTTATAACCAACATTTCCTATAATTAAATTTTGTTACATTCAACCAAGCAGACTCTAACCTGAAAAATGTCTTGACGTTATTTCCTACAATAATTTCAACAGATAGTATAATAACTTGTACTTAAATTTAGGGAAAATGTTTGCTCACCAAATCTGAGGTTATTTGAGTGGATTTATAAATCTTTCCTTTAAATCTCCTACAGAGATTACATACTGGCTTGAAAACAGCTTCATTTCTTGCCACATGAAGAACGAAAATAAATAGACCCTACAACAAACAAAATTGTTAATGATTCAGTCATTCTCGGCTGAAATAATTATAATAATAGGAAAATTTTCTCTTTTTAAGTTATAATTAAAAATATTGGCTGTAAAAAAGAGAAAAATTTTCTATTATTAAAATTATTAATTTATTCAATTATATTTGTACCTTCTCATACATTAAGGTTCCATTTAACTTGTGTCATAGTTTGGACAGTTATGAAAGATGGACTGCCCATCAAATTCTTAAATAAAAAAAAAGTGAACACTTTCAGTCATCTTCCAGTTATAGCAGAAGTTATTAAACCCTAGTACAGTGTATAGGTTATACCACAACATGGATGTTGATATGGGATTTACACAACTGAGGGCCGAAGGACAAGTGTAAATATTGAGCGAATGGAGTAGGGGTACTACAACCAACTTGTACCATGACTCTAGGCTATAGAAAATGCATGAAAGATTCGACGGTTCACTTATTCACCTCCCAGGAGGTATTATGAAATATATACACTGCAAAGTGAGCAATCTGATTGGAAAGTTTGAATGAACCATGGTACAATAATATTAATCTGCTAAGTTTATGCCTAAAACCACATTTCCTGCTAAATAAACATATAGCACTAATATGCTTACTTCCAATTCAAATATCATAGCTAGTATTCAAATACATGGAAAGTGAACAAACCTGTAAGGAGTTCAGGATAGTAAACAACCAAGCAAAGATTATCGTCCCCTGTGACAATGCAAAGAATCCAAAGAGCCAAGTTATACCTAGCAGTGGCAGCAGAACTACACTGCCTTTCACTGCACTCCTGAATACAATTAAAATCACATTAACGAGTAAGTAATTCATATACATTTAATAAGGTGTTGTCCATCAAAATTATATGAACTATGCTCTTACTTAGCTAGTTCCCACTTTTTCACATTGGACTCTGCACCGCCATGTTTTCTTCCTTTCACGATTGTGGCAACAGTAATAATAAGAATCACAAAATTTACCTGAAATTCAATGACATTGTTAATTAAATTTATAAAATAACTTAGTTGTTTTGTTGCAGGCTTACAAGAATGATCAAAATAACTGGTCCTGCAAAAGTCCATATTGCTGGTTTACCTGGATTTGCATCTATCCAACAGCTACAAGCAAAAAAGTATTAAGTAATAATATTGTATTATCGTATTGAACTAACTAGTTTGGAGTTCCATAGTCTGAGTGAAGAAATCCAGCTGAAAATGATACAAGAGGGATTGGCATGCCTAATATAAACACAATATTTTAATTTACTAGTGTGAATTGTGATATAACTTCCACTGAAACATTGACAAACAAAGACAGTCTTTCATAACTCGCTTAGGCATGTAGCTACCTTGGGGGAAAAGTATACCAATAAACACATAACCTGATGTAAATCCAGAGACAGGCTTAGGGGGGCTCGACTGGTGTCCCCTTTACGTCGGAAGAAGCCTACTTTTTTCATTAGCTACTTTATTCCTTACCACCGTCTAGGAATGCACCTCATCAATTATTAATTATATGCTGAGTCAGAATTTTCTTCAGTTATTCATTCATTTCTTTTCTTTTGTTGTTTCTATTAAGTTTTCCTTCATGATTGAATACGACTATAATTATAGATAGCTACCTTACTTCATTATAAGAATGCAAATTGGCTTGCTAGAATATCTTTGTTGTAATTACTTCCATTAGCTAGTTCAAAATTTTATAATCAAATTTATTTTTTCCTTATTCACTCATTTCATTAAAAAATATCTTTGTAAATTACTATCTTTTTATAAATTAATGTTTAGTCCTCATTTTAGCTGTTTATTATTCGAGCTCTGGACTGCCCTATTAGCTATATACTGCTAATTATAGTATAATGCTTTCTTTTTTTAAACAAATATAGGTCTTTTTTTTTTCAAAATGTAGCCATAATTTAAAGAGCCAGGTTTCAAAAGTCCAAGATCTGCCCCTGAAAACTGGCCTGGGTCCGGCTTAAAGTGGCAGCATATCAGAGGTGGTGGAAGCAAATTTACTTTGGTCGGTGCTTGTATTAATGGTAAAACAATTTTTATACAACTAAGGAATAGTTCTATAGGTTAGTTTAATTATATCCAATAGTTAACTATGACAAAATATACTTCAGAGGTCTCTCTACTAAAAACTAACAAAAAATATAACAAAAATTAACTAAGTGTTATTAAAATAGTGTAAATGGTGTGATAAAAATTAATGAAATAGCTGTATTGTTCAAACTTTTGAATGAATTTAGCGATTAGTGTTTTCAATTATAAATTTAAAAAATAGCTTCTCAGTTATGATTATAACTAAAATAACTATAATATCACTATTTGAAAGTTACTAAAATACCTCTACCCGCTACCACTCTTTGGCCAGACGATAGCTAACTCGGATACTCGAAGCTAAATCCAATAATTGTCGAAATCGCGGATAACTAATGCATAGTCAGCAGTATCATACAAGTGGACGGAGCCAGCATTTTACCGCTGTTGGTATCAACTAAAGTAATAGTCGTCAGTTTTGTGCAGAAATCTTGCTAGCACTTCTGTTAAGTTAAAAGTTTTGGTAAGTTATATTAACAGGAAGCAAAAATTTATAGTATAATATTGGTCTGGCAATTGCCAGGTTGTTCCGCTACCCCTTGCACTTTCATGCTTTTTCATATAAGTATTTTGCTATCCTATAAAGAGCAATGATGAATTTCTTTATGCAGTCTTTGTGCATTTTCTCATACTGAAATATTGTACCATCAATAGACACAAAATACTATGTAGTTAGGTCAATAGTTACAAACTTACCCCAGCTTAAAAATATCAAAATGTACCATTTTTTATGTATAGAGCTAAATACTTTCACCACAAGAAAGTATAGCATTATTCCTTCAGAGAGCATCCAACAAAATGAGCATAGAAAAAAATACTGAATAGCTGCAGCAACAATGGAGCACAGGAGCTGAAAGAAAAAATATTGAAAATTGGATCCAATAATACTCATAAGTAAACTCTATACAGAAGTAAACATCTTACTGGATATCTAACTGCTGTTTCTAATCCCGTAACAAAGGTTAGTAATCCTAGCAGTAGTGCAAGACAGAAGTTGAAGTGGATAGGAAGAAGAACTCCTTTGCTTAATTTTTTTCTGGAAAATATAAAGTTATCAATAGGCCTCATTCCCTGATGCATGCCATTGTTAACATTTCATAGTTTGTACCAGAATTAATAATCATATCAACTCATCATTCAATGTACAAATGGAATCTCTCCCTGTTTAAAATACTAAATAGTTTCTCAATTGATCCCTACATGATAGTGGGAGTGAAACATGCATTATTAGTGAAATTTTAACAATGTTCTTCATTATAGTCTTGTAATCTCATTTGAATTGGCATGTAAAATACATAAGTTGGCTAGGTAGTGTAATGAAGGAAAAAACCCTTGTTATTTAGGATCAAATAGTGGAATATGTGCTAAGTTACAAACCACATATATTTTAAGAACTTTCTTCATATGACTTGATATTTTACAAGCCAAATGTGAGTGAAATTCTCTTGTAGTAAAAAATTATCAAGGGTACAAATAAATTTCTATATAATTATGACAAAAAACTGTAACAATCTGGATAAATGTTTTAGTCATCTGGACAATGCAATATAGAGGCTACTGCAATAATGTTGCTAATTACTTCAAAATAACTCCAAGTTGTTGATTCAAGATACTAGATTAATCGTATTTGTGAGGCTTATAATCTGTATGATAATACACTTGTGTGTCAGTAACGACGACGATGGTGTGTGTATTCATGAATAATTCTTTAGCTGAGTCAGGTTGGTAAAGAGTCGTCCTTAACAGAATGGTAAAGCATCATTGCATTTAGTAGAAGGTGCGCGATTAAGGAAAAGAAGGTCGAAAAGACAGAGATACTGAGAAATAGGTGAAATAGACAAAGGAGGAGAAGGGAGTCCATGACTCAAAAAGAAAGAGCTGAAGAGAGGAACAAGAAAAGCTGAGATGGCTCAGGAAGAAAGAGAGTAGTAGAGGATAATACAATGTAAAACAACTTGCACTACGCCATTCCTCATTTGCAAAAGTTGGTACATCAAGCACCACTGTGAGGCAGGGTACTTGCTAATATATCGTAATAAAAACTTAACAATTGGTGAAATAAGTTAAAAATTTGCATTCAGCATAATGTGTGAGGAGCTTTTTCCTACACTATCAGTGAGCAGTTTGATTTATCCAGCATTTTACAAACAGATATATTCACTTTATCTATTCCCATTGATTTACCTCATAATGATGAATATTGCTAATGTCAATGATAGTGCAACAATTGAAATGCTACATCCAATATAACTGATCACACTCAGAGCCTGAGAATTTATATTTCCAGTAGGACTGACTAAAATGGCGAAACTGGTTAGGTGAGTGGCAACACACTTGACTCTACCATCACTGAGAATATCAGTTTTAACACCTTCTTCACTCCACATCCTAAAAATTTAAAATATGTAGCATGATATGGCATGATTGCAATAGACACAGTTAAAGGGATGATAAAAAGTGCAATACTAATATCATGGAACTAAATTGAGCTACATATAACTCTTACTAAAATGTGTCTTGCTTGAATGACTGTGAATCAATAAATCAACTATTTGAACTTTTGAACATTATCAGACAAATTTTACTACTCACAACATTACTAGATTGTACTTGGCCAGTATATATACCAGATTGTGGAAGAGTAATTTCACACAAAGATTTATTACCATCATCAATTTTACAACATTCCTATGCAGTGTTGACTTACATGGTAGTATTATCCCAAAATTTACAACTAGCCTGTCTTATATTCATTTGCGGTGTCTGTGTACATAAAAAAATAACAAATTTTATAAGTTAAATTTATTGACCTTTTAATATAATAGTTAATGCTAATTGCTATTTTTATCCTTATATAATTTCAAACCTTTTCTAATACAGTGGAGGCTTAAAATTCAAGTATAACAATGTGACAACAAGAGAAAAACTCCAACAAAATGGAGCCTAATGTATGTTACACACGTCTGTTTAATTACACTTAATATATGTATTGCAATAGTTAAAGACAAGGTAGTCTATTGATAAGGTGTTGCTCATAGCTATAATGAAAAGTACTCACTTTTGTGTTTGATGGTATCCCTTGGCAAAAAAAAATTCTATTAATGTAATAAGAGTTGTACTATATATAATAATATGTGGTCTGTTGTACTGTAAAAAATAGTTTTTGAAATGTTTCAATAAGTGATCCTTTTAAATGAAATTGGGAATAGCGTGCATTGATTGTACTTATTTGTAGCTAGTTGACAATGCTTGGTTGCTAAGTGAATGAATGTTGATAAAGTGAGTTGTGATTCTTCTAAGTTACAAACAATCAGTACTCATAGATATATGCACTTAAATGGTGGAAATCTTTTTGCTGCATGTCAGAAAAGCGAATTTTGAATTGATAATTTCATACTTTGAGTCACTCTGATATTATTGCAATATGGTTTATATTAATTCATTATAGATTTATGAAATATAACAATAATAATGGCATAAACAAAATGTCTAATTTGTTTATAAACAAATACACAAAGAAATGTATAATTATACCTCAAATGAGAAGATGATATCAATGGGATGGTCCATCAATTGATTCTTTGGAGTAAATCCAAACAAATTAACAGACAGCACAGGGCTAAAAAACAAAAAAAAAGATAACCACCTTGCCTCATATATTTTTTTATACTACAAGCAGGGACATATGTGTGGCATGATGACTACTGAGTAAAGACTTTTCTGTCTTACAGAACTAGCTTTTATTTACCTTTTTAAACACTGAACACAGTGTACCATAACGGCCTATAAATATTATTACTCCTTTTCAGAGTTCTTTTGTACAGTGAATCAACATACTTGGACTGCAGAGTGCTTTAAGATTTATACTTGAACTTCAAATGTGCAATGAAGCACCAAATGTACAAACCCTCAGCGCTACAATGCACTAGCTAGCTATAACAAATTAATTTCTTGGATCAAAATAATAATGTATTTGGCTATTCTGAATCAGGAATCAATACGGCTTAAGCATAAAAATGGTAGATGTAAATGTAGTCTTCATAAAAGTAGCTACACATGCAGGAGATATTCAATGTTTCAATGTGAAACTACAATTCTAACACTCAGTTAACTTTTCATGATAATATATCAAACTATTGGCTGCAGGCAGAAAAAAATTATTTGTTCACGTGATTGCGATGTGATAATAGGGGGCATTACCCACAAAAGCTTGTACCTATGCAGCAAAAATGTGCCAGAATTTTTTTTTCTGAAAAAAAAAGAAAAGAAAACAAACGCATACATAAAAAAGCAAAAATAACTTAAATTAGGCTGTGCTGGCTTACTGCAGACAATGCCCTTTAAAATCATGCTCTGGTCATATGATTAGTATGTTAGCTCACCTGAGATTTGTGCTTAAGACTACTAAAATATTTTAAAAGTTGAGTTGGCCATACCTAAAGTAATAGCCATGAAATTCGTAAAGAAGGACCAGTTTAATGAAGGAAAGTTTATAATAACACCAATAGTTGTGTCTGTGGTCACAATTTCTCTAGTTTGACATCCTAATTTTAACTATTTCATCATATTCAAGTATATATTTCGGCTACCACCTATTTTGAACCAATTATCAATTTTATCGCGAAACACTGACTAGAACACTTCTGCATCTTCAATTTTTGGGATTTTTAGTCTATAGTAAGCCACCTGGAGAAACTTAAGTTTGGCAATGCAATTATATTGAGATATTGGGGGCATACATAGATATCTCAAGGACAGTTGGGATAATCAAGAAAAAGGGAAAAGACTTAGAGTGATTTCTGTACTTTGCCACTTTCTATCTGTCATTTATTCTTGGTTGAGCGGCTAATATATAGTAGTTAACACTGTACTTCTCTTATACTTAACAACATGTTCAAAGCAAAGGCTACCTTACCTGTATATACTGGATATATTATCACCTATCAGATATCTTGTTACGTATTCAGCAATGTTGCTTGCCACAGAAAGTGAAACAGTAACTGTACAACCTAAAATGCAGTAATAACAAGTGATGATTTTATAATGGATGCTAGTCTTGTGCTAGCATTACCACTACATGTAAATAATTTATTTAATGCACTTACATAGATCAGTGCAAAGTGACTGATATGGAATTCCTATAGAAGTCGATATTGCGTTCTTCGGCATGAGCTTTCCTTTAAACAGAGGTATTTTTATTAATATATTATACTAGTAATATTCAACTTACCTGGACTAAATTCATAATAACTTTGGTTTCTGCAAATCCTTTGACGTATAGCACTAAATACTATAAAACATGCATAAAGCTTAAAGCAAATTAAAAATGTATTTCGGTTAATTATCAATTGCATTAACTTGACTACAATGTACTCTGTAATTCCATAATTTCCAAATACTATGTGCCAAACACACGATTAAATGTTTCCATATATACAAATATTAGTTTAAATTTTGTTACTAACTTGAATTGTTTCCAACATAATGAAATGTTGAAGTATTAATCCGTCTGTCTTGCAAATTTCTTCCTATTTTTCGATTCATATCTTCTATACTTGAGAATATTTGACCAGCACTTCTATTACTCTAACAATTTCAATAAAAACTGAATAGCTACGTTATATTTGTATTGTATGATTAATTAATTTTGATAACTTAAGATAATTTTACTCTAACATAGTATTCACTCTTCTTTGACTCCTACAAATACCTACTATATGCTTATAAAAATGCTCTCATGTGTTGTGCCTGTGCACATATTGATGTGTGGTCAGGGGAGGGGGTGAGAGAAGTGAAACAATGGCCCCTGATAATACACAGCAGAATTATCTCACTTGTTGATCATACACATACTTCTAATTATGCTTCAACTTCAAATCTAATTAGCAAAGAACAAGAATGGTAGTAAAACACATCACACATGATGTATAATATATATTATAATAATGTATCAGTTATCAGAGACTATGAGATGAATACCTTAGAACTCCATTGGCTATATTCATCATCCAGTACTCTGTCCAAAGAATTACCTATGTTCTAATAAATAATTCAATAGAACATAATATTCAAAGACTTAAAGCGGCTTAAAACTTGGAATAAATACATTGTTATGACTTTTGAGCACACACAAATAGTACAAAATCAAGCTTTTCAATAGAGTAAAGGGAAATAGGTAACTATTGCAGTTTGGAATTGTTTAAAAGGCATTCCATTTTCATAACCTGAGACAAATTGAGCTGTAGAATAGATAATGTAGTGAATAGAAGGATGTATAGTTACCTTTATGGGCAAGCACACAACAATATTAATGTCACAAAATTACAAAACCAAATAGTTATTCTTCTAGTGAGTAATTCTAAATATAACCTAAGAATGAGTTTCTCATTTGATTCAATTACTCAATAAGAATTATAAACAATACAATTACCTCAAACAATTCATAATATTCCTCATCGATATCAATACTATCTAGAGACGAAACCAATTCAGTAATAGCTGAGGCAGAATCATCTAATTCAATGTCATCAGCATATAGTGCTAACTGCCGAGCAAGAAATCTATAATTCCTAAAATCTTCACGAATCACTGTTTCAAGAAATGCCATCTAAAATAAGACAAAATGAAGAAAGAGGGATAACAACAATGAAATACTTTTTAAAAACCTATTGGAATATATAAACCATAAAAAACATTTGCATTTGAATTATGTGGCTTGTATATTTGTTCAACTAGCATCTAAGAAACAAAAATAGTGTATGGCTCCTGCAAGTCCATGGCCAGCTAGTGCTCTTGTAACAAAATTAATGGTACACAAAGTTAAAAATCAATTATTAATATCACTTTGGCTGAATACAGAAACACACTGCAGTTGACTAAAAGATGGATAATTCAAGTGCGGATAAAAATTAATAGGCTCACTCTTTAGGACACACTACACAATTGCCACAACCCTCACTTTGTTGGATCTATCTTCTGTGTCATGCATATTGCTGTTTTTTTATTTTTTTATTTCTACTCTCTGTTGGTACATTAAGAGCTAATTATCTTACCAGAAAACAAATTATAGACTTGAAGTGAAGTACCAGTCAGTGTGAGCAGACTTTTTTTTATAAGCAGTATTAAGCATATAGTCCTACCCTAGAAAATGTATTTGTTAACTTGCTCAGGATCAAAAAATTGAAATTGAACTTATTAAAATGTAACTTCTGCTTTTACTGAACACCCAATATCAAGTAGCTGTAATCTACAAGATACAGCAGATACTGCATTAACACTACATTTTCATGACTTTTCCCCACATCTATCTTTTTAATTGTAAAAGGCTAACAATGACTACAATACTATACTCACTGTTTACATTTATCTCTTACACAGCTAGAAGTAAAAATTTGCCGGCAATTTTTAGGTACACTACGTCCCAAATCACAAAAAGAAGTGCAGATTGAAGAATGGGTGAAGTTTCTGCAATATCTCTGATCAAAAGGATCAAATAGGCAGCCATCACGTGTGATGCACTGCTCAATTACTTCAGCTCCATCATCTTCATTACAATCAAATCTAGAACGAAAAAATGTGAGCACAATCAGACTTTACTCATCACCTCCTTTGAGGAATTGTGATTTAAATTGTCTTTTTAAACTTTTTAATGATAGTTTTTTTAAATGGTTCCATAATACCTAATTTGTGTAGAGTATGTCCTTTAATAACTGGTAATTTAATGTAGATTAATACTTTATTTGAAACAGCTTTCAGAACTCAAAACTAAACAGCTACTCAACAAAAAAAATTCAGGCAATTAGGATAAAAAATTTGGTCCAAACATTTTGTACTCAGATACCATTTAAAACAGCTTGTAAGTAAAGTAAGTATTACCACACAATACCTTATAATATCTGGATTAGCACAAAAAGAAGCACATGCAGTAGAGTCACTACGGCGGCACAATGGAGGCTCATAAAGAGAACAGGGACACTGGTCCAAAGGTAACAAGATGTCAATATAAACATGGCTCCTTAATTGTACAACACACCTGTAAATACAAGTATATACCAAGATTAAAACAATAACAGAATGTCTTACATTTATCTACTGCAGACAATAGTGAATAACATAACTGAAACAGTTTCATAGTTTAGTCTACAATAGAAAGGTACACAGTGAGTGAGTAAACCATACCAATTTTTGATAAATAAGGAAAAATGTATAGATATCCACACAACATGCAATATTTCTTAATTACAAAGCCCTCACTTATGTTTCATTTTCAATATTATATTATTCATTTGATACAGGAGATCATGAGTCTGTTGGTCTAGTATTCACACGAGTGTCACAGGCACAAGTGTAAATACGGCCAATCAGACGAGTGATAGTCTGCGCTATCCAATGAATAAATTTATTAAGTACTGCTCATGCGTGAATACCATAGTAATGAGTTTCTTGCGCAATAAACACTTGTATAACCAGGGGGGACATATTAACCCAATGTAATTACTCTGAACACGGGAACACATTGCCTTAGCGCATCCTGTTTATTTCAAATTCATTTCCTACGTGGCAACGGGTATTATAGGCAAGTATTCAGTAAAAATTGAAAACTATAGGCATTCCTATTACTCATTTATCTATTATTCTGTTCTATTCTTCACTCTCTTCTACAGTATGATTAAGTTATTGGCTGAAGAGATTAGGAAAACTATAGCTACAAATAGCTACCTGTAGAGTGCTGACAAATAGTATCATGATATAAATTCTAATATTTCACTACCCTATACGAAGTGATTAAAAGAATTGGTGTGTGGATCAAGATAGAAATGTGGATAAAAATTGACCATAAAGAAACAAACAAATGATTAATACTTAATTGTGCAGAGATAAAGTGTGTAGAAAATTAGTGAAGAAGCGGAACCATATTCATTTGTGCTATGGATGCAGGGGCGAATTTAGAGTGGGGAGGCTCGACTGGTGTCGTACGAGTCCCTCTTTTATCAGAATGAGCCCTCATTTTTAGCTACAGTATTTCTTACCTGTAACTGGAAATAAAATTATAATAGCAATCACTTTTTGTTTGTCGTTGTTTTTCCTTGTACTCCTACAATAATTGCGATCTTCTTTTGAATGCACCTCTACTTATTGAAATGCTGAGTCAGAAATTTTACTACTTATGTCCTTATACAATAATGGCAGACCAAGTTCGTAGTATACCAAAGCAGAACAATTCCAGCTTTTATTAATTCTGGACAGAATTTAGCTAGTGGTTGTTGCCAATTCAATTTTTTTCCTTCATGGTTGAATTTGACAATAATATCAATATACTTTCATCACCAGCTAAAATATCATTGTACTTTCATTTTATCTTATGAATTGGTTTCATTTTTTTCATGATTACATGTACCTATTCATAAAGGGTTGGCGAATTGTGCTGGCATGATTTTGAGCATAAGTGATTTCATAGATACTAGCATATGCTAGCATGATTGGTATAATTATGAGCATAATGAGGTAGCTAGTTCTTCGAATTAGTTTTTATTGTACCGTAACAATAGCAATTTAATGCAGTCTTCAAGGGACTGGCTTTGGGACTTTTAAATGAATCTCTGAGTTTACTAAATACCTTCTGTGATGGTAGCTAATTCTATTTGAAGATTCCAATCAAGATGCAGATCAACAACTCCCATTATAAAACAGTGACCATATCAGGATTCAGATTAGTCATGTGTACAAGGATTCTTATAGCTGTGAATGTAGTTGAGGTGACCTTTGTGCTCTGTCCATGAGCATGTTTCCAGTAGATTTATTACTAAAATGATGAGCATTGCTAGCATAGTATACAAAAATAATGTCACCAACCCCTATTATTGCTCCTTTTCTCTATTCTAGACATAGCTAAATACTTTGTAAATTGCTATTGCTCTTAGTTTTAATTTTTTCCTTCCTGATTTTAGCAGTTCATTCATTTCAGTTCTGGACAGTCACATTATAATGCTAATTATTGTGTGAATGTATATTAGAATACAGTCTTATAGGAAATACAACATAGCCAACATTTTCCATAAGTAGTTATAGCTTGAAAAGAGCCGCCTCTTAACAAATCCTAGATCCGCCCCTGGGATGGTAATTTCTTTAATAACTCTATAGCATTAAAAATTGGAAGGTCAGTAAGCAGTGATATTTGTTTACTACACACACAAATCTTGTTATTCATATAGCTACTGTTATAGCTAAGTAGCTAGCTATTGTCACCATAAACAGTAAATTTAGTTATTAATATCTTGGACAATTAACTCACTCTCCATCCACACAGGCTGAAGCAAGTCTTTGCTCTTGATTTTCACTTCTGTTTGTATAATATTGATTGATTGCATTTTCACAGTCGAAACATTCAGAATCAGTGCCACAAAAGCAGCCTTCTGATAATGCAGCAGATTCAAAAGAAGAGGAGTCAACCATGTAGCATTGGTTTGCCATTGCAACAGCTGAAATGAAGCATAATAAGGTAGCCTTAACCACCAGATAAATCATCTCAGCGAGGTTTTTTCTGAAAGCAAGCACAGAGCTAATCAAATATTTATGAACATATCCATATAGAACGTAGAAGAAGCTACGAAACCCAGCAGACCATTGCCACGGATCATAACAGTAGTACAAAACATAGAACACTTACTACTAAAGAAGCGCTAAAACAACAACGGCATTCCACCGAACGATGCAAGAGTTGCAACAAGGTCTCAGCCACGCCCCTGAGTTGGTTAGGTAAAAGGTCGCTAATTAAAACCGATTGATCTATGCTTTGCCACGGTGGTTCATATTCTTCCTTGTAATTGCAGTCATAATCATTGTCACAATCTGAGCGACTGTCAGTTGGCTGGGAAGAAGTAGATGATATACCCAATTTAGCTAGTAGTACAGTGTGTGTGTGTGTGTGTGTGTGTGTGTGTGTGTGTGTGTGGTGGTGGTGTGTGTGGTGGTGGTGTGTGTGTGTGTATAAAGGTGATGGAAGTGGCTTTAAAGTAGATAGGGGGGAGGGGCGTACCACACACCAATTTACTCTCACGAAAACAGTTTATATTTTATGGGGAAAACAGCTTTACATTGAGTAAGCTATGTAAACGTCTGACCTCGTAGTGAAAAATAACATGGAAACTTTGATGTAAAAATTTAAAATTTATTTAATACAAATTGTTAAAAAAAAATTTCTTCTTTTCATTCTTTTCTATGGACTCCTTAGCAATGTTGTCAGTCCAATGTAGTCTGCTTTGTCTTTATGAATATGCATCAACATGGAATATCAAGAAGTTGAAGACAGCTGATTTGCCATAATAACAGCTGTAAATACCAACCAAGTTTTGTAGTTGGTACTGGTATTGTGTTTTTATTAGTTTTGCAATCATGTGTGTCCTCCCAAGCAATATTCTGCCCCCCCCCCTCCATCCCCCCTGTTATATTGACCAAGATATCACGATTGCTGAAGAGTAATAATCATTGAAGATACTGCTACCAGTATTAGCAAGTACTCCGTAACTGCAGTTTATAAATATAGAATTAAGAGTAGTAACACAATATGTAGACTCATTAGCAATACCCTTTACCAACCGCACGGGGAAGGAAAGGGTCTGGTCACTATCCATACCTTTCATTCTACTGGAATATATGTGTTCCAGTCAGTGTCTACTGATTCACTATAAAGCCATTGGACTGGCTAAATTCTAAATTGGTTGCTGCAGACAATTATTAAAAGATGATAACCAAATTGCTTGGGCAGTGGGAATTATTGAAATGAAAAAGAAAAAAAATGGAAAGGGAGTTGTGTCCTAACTAAATCCCTATCAAAAATGGAGACAAATATAGACTGGGAAAATGACACAATAACATACATCCTTTATATACGAGATATGGTTTTCCTGTTCATTATATAAATCTGAGATAATCCATAATTCTAGTGCATTTTTTGTGGGGGGACACTGGGACTCCCCTGCCCCCCCCCCCCCCCAAAAGAAAAAAGAAAAAAGAAAAGTCCCCCTTTACCAACAAAAGCTTCTCAATATTACATAAGGTTTATGAATGGTTGACACAATTTTTTTTCTACAGTTCCAACTGAGTGCTCTGGTTGCGGTCCAATAACATCCATGTTCATATATGCAGTGGGTGGAGGAGTCTGGATATTGCTCACAATTTTTCACTGTTATAAAGTACTAAATAATCTGCTTTTTTTTGGTTAATCCATTTATAAATTTCTGCATGTGTGCACTCATCTCTAAGTATATAGCCCCACCTTTTAATGCTAATGTTTTCCCCCCACCCCTAGCAAAAATTGACATGTCAAACCCCATGAGTATTGTAGCTGGAGCTCTGCTGTGCATCATATCTATGTACCTGTGGATGCCAGTTTAGTAGCACTCACCAAATGCAAGCAAACCACGCCCCATATACTATACACCATAATTCATGGGAAAAGAAAACATTGTATGGATGGTGACGAGACCCAAACCTCTCATGTGTTTGGTAAAGGGTCTGTTGTTAGACTGAGGCATGTCTTGGTAAACTTTTTAAAAAAGAAAAGAAAAAAAAAAAGAACAAAATAAAATGAGTACAACACCAACACGTGCTAGTATAATAGTCTAATGGACAAGTTCTAGCTGATAAATAATCATCATCCTTATGGTTTTGTGTTCTCTACCTTTATAGTAGTAGTAGTAGTAGTAGTAGTAGTAGTATTAATAATAATAATTATATTAAAATTTCCTTAAATTTGTACAAATAAATATGATAGTATGAAGTATTAGACATGGCTGACGAGTGTCTATACTTGAATTTTATATGAATAAGAAAGAAAAAGATCAAAGTACTGAATCATCTAGTTCTAATAACTTCAGAGTGTCTATATCTTCAGGAAATAATGAGAAGTAATAGTCGAACTCCATGTAGAAATCCCAAAAGAGTTTCCTTTTTGTAGCTGTTGTTGAGGCTGAAAAATAAGTTGCCACCAAGTTCTCTGTCTTGTTTGTAGATGAATGGTAGTCATAATCCGCAAATAAACGTCTATGTACATGCAAATGTTTAGAAACTAATTGCATTTCCTCTGACAGTCGCTTGAAGTTGCCGTAATAGTTATATCTCACAATGCATGGATTGATAAGCAAGTACGAGGGTGCAAAATGCTCATTCAAAAGCTTGTTGGGCGTTTTAATGACCCATTGAAGATATGTATCAAAGTCAACTTCAGTGACATTAAACATGGACATTATTTCTTTCGACCATTTTTTCTCGTGAGTCTTCCTATTTGCCCCTATAATTTTGTCTCGATAAGCGCTGACTAAGCGTTCCAAAGGATTTCGGAGAATCGCAACTTTCCAGTAACTCTTCATTCTTTTGATACGATCGTAGTCATCCAATTTTTTATTTAAAAAGGTGGAGTTATGCACACCTAAAATTTAAACAAGAGAATTATTTCCATTATTGTATGTGACCAAATATATTGATTTTCCTGTCATTTTAACTAATGTAGTATGAACTTACAAAGCTCCATTTTTTTCACTGACACTGTTTTAGAAAACACAGTTCCAACTGGAAATATTTTACTGAGGACACAAACAAACCGTCTAATGTGAGAGCTAGCCACCTAGACAATCAAAAGTAGCCATTATGCTGTGATATTTCTATCTATTGGTTGTGTACCACCTAATATTTTACCTTGGGAAGATATGCAAATATCAACTTTGTGTTATCATCAAAAAGAATGTGTTTGAAAAACCGGGTTCTATCATTCCATCCACTATGAGGGATTTCATAGCCAATATCATTCATTCCATGACGAGCACAAAATTTTCTTACAATTTTCTGCTGAATCTAATCAATAAAATGATAGTAATAAATTATAACGACATTCATCAAATTTCTTTAAAAAGTTGCAAGAAAGCAAAGTAAATGAGACACTGTTAGGATGTACTGTAGAAACCAGTTATAATTTTATTATCTGCTATTGGCGAGCAAGTGAGCCACACACTGTCTGGGATAACACGATTGAAAATCTGAATGTTTGACATGTGCATGCTATTTTGGACTTTGCATTTTTGTATTCACTTGATGATCGTCCCGTCGTACTAAACAGGATTCTCGTGGATTATCGATCCTTGCTTGTAGACTATCCTTTGAAATTAGGTTGTCTCTGACATGCTCTGATAGCTTCCTAGATGCTGTTAGGTTACTAGAATTTATTTTATACTAGTGGTGGTCATAAGTTATCTTGGTCAATTGCGCCATTTGTCATAGCTATACGCTCTACTTAGTAGTATTGTTCTTGATAATCTATTGTCCAATATTAAAGTCACGATGAGAATACAATGTAAATCTTGAGTCGGTATATCCAGTGAACAAGTGTGTGTATGAAAGTGTCGTGAGTTCCAGCTACTGCTCAAAAGAATAGCACAATAAATTTAATAGCAAACATTTACTAACCAATAAATACATAAGCTGTTACCCTTCAAATGTAATTATAATATCAATGAATATACAATGAACGGGATATATACAACATAATACAACAGCAACTAATTGGTTACTTTTCACAATCTAGTAATAATTATGATACATATACACAGGTACATGCTTGAAATAATTATGCACTCACATCAGAGTTGTATGCCATACGCCATTCTGGTAACTCGGTTGTTTTCCCTTTAAGAAAGCTTTTATAGTGCTACATTCACAAACAATTATTCAGATGTAATAAAATTATACTATTTAACCAACCCAACTTCCTCGTACCTTCAATGAATGCAAGTCATAAATTTTACTATTACATCATTAGTCAAATAACTTCCAGTAAAGTACATTAGCCAAAATAAGCCAAAACAAATATTATTATATCTGTTAACTTGAGATATCATCTTCAAATACTGGCCACTATTTTGAAAATAAAAACCATTATTGTCCAACCTTACATTCTCAGGATATTCTATATAAATCACTCTGGTAAAGTAATACACTTGTAGTTGTGATCACTGTACCTAATGTATTTTTTGTGCTGTTGTTGTGGCAACATGAACTTTTATCAATCTCTAAAACACTTGTTATTTTATGTTCCTAGTCATGTTCACACTCTGTACACTAGCACCATGATATAACTTACTTCAAAATATGGTGGGACCTGAGTAAGACTGCTTGTGCTACTGTACGTCTATAATAATAATAGCAATAATAACAACAACAATAGCAATAATAATAATTGTTATAATAAGTAGATAATAATACATAAATAAATAAAGTTAACGCAATGAATAAAGCAAACAAAAAATACATAGCAAACTTTGACACCAATTTTTTCCCGAAAACTTAAGTAAAACCAAATTGAGAATGCTGGAAAATTAAAATACAATTAATGTTACTACATATATTTGGACATTATGTGTGACAATACTAGGATGGCTGCCAGGTTTAAGATTTGCTATTGAAAAAGATACAGGTGAAATATTTACTACATTCCTTTCTCATTTGTTCATGTTGAATTTCCATAAAGCTGCATTATCATTACTGCTTTTATAAATTGTACAAATAAATAGGTTCAGCCAATATGACACATCTTACGTATTGATTTTCAGGGGCTGTGTTTGTTGAAGACAATTTTCCAGATTTCAGTGTTCTAGACTTCTATAGACAACAAGTGCAATAACAAATAATCTAATATAACATTGTGTTGCTTGCCGGTTTTCTGCATGAAATTCTTAATGTAAGTGACTTTGGGGAAAAAAATACCAGCACATATGATACTCACTTCAGATATAAATACACATTGTGTACGCTCTATACATAGTTTCATCCAAAAATCGCCGAGGAATTTTAATGATATTCACGTACATGGGCGCGGTCGGGTCACGCCCACTGGGGGGGAAAGTTTCTAAGGCTTCATCAGCTGGTGGCTCAACCAAGGATGAGTGAGTACTGTAAGTCTTTAGAAGGTGTAGCAAAACAGAGGTACACGAAGAAAATTAACCTTCTTGGTCTCCAGGAAGAAGATGAACCATACTCTGAAAGAAGTTTGCTCAAATTCATAGATGACCTGACTTTATGGCCTCCTGTTGAATATGGACACATTTTTTGTTATTTTGTTGAACGCCCTGGTGTATACACAAAACAAGAGCTAATGCAGTGTAAAAGTTTACAAGCATACAACTATTTTCAGAGTGGGTTAGTGGACTTGAACTGTATAGATGCTTTTAATTTGACACTGTAATACTTGATATACATACATGCATTCTAGATTTGTACGTGATGTAAAGGTGTGGATTATTGGTCCTGAGCTTTTGCATATTACGTGCATATGTAAATCCCAGCATGAAATCTCCCGACAAACCCCATGATGCCTGGATAGCTGTGAGAGGAGATGGCACTATTGTAACAGCTCATTGTAAATGTATGGCAGGGTAAGTAGCTAGTTGTAGTTTCAGTTGGTTAAATAATATGATGCTGGATTAATTCTTGTAGGTTGAGTGAAGGGTGCTCCCACGTAGCTGCTGTGATGTTTAAGGTGGAGTCTGCAGTTGGAACCAGATATTTAGCAAGAAAGTAAATTTTATTAATATATATTTTAAGATTATTATTATTATTCTAGAAGAACTTTTATTTACACTTTATTTTTATAGCATGAGCCTGCTCGAATTGTCGACATCAAGTTTGTCACTCCTAAGTGTGGAACTGAATCAAAGCAGCAGAGTCCTGTCCACAAGATGTCAGCAATAGTCCCTCCACCAAACTATAATGAAAAGAAGGCGTTCATTGAAACGGTTCAAACTTTACTTCCAACTTCTGCAATACTAAATGTCTGCACTATGAAGATAGGCCCATGTCGTAATTATGGAGTGGCGCGACAGCTTCCACCAACAATTATGTCTCTCAGTGATCCAGGCTACAAGATGGTGTCTGACGAGCAATGGCATGATGAAAGTCAGAAGTTGCTCAAAACTTTGCAATTTAGTGAGAATGATGCTCAATACCTAGCTGAAGTTACCAAATTGCAAAGCAAGTCTCTCCTTTGGTTTGAACATCGGAAAGGAAGAGTAACAGCTTCTCACTTTGGAGCAGTTTCCAAAACTTCAATAGATAACCCTTCGAAATCTTTAATTGAAGTTATTTTACAATAAAAAAAAATTCCCAAAGTTCCAGCATTAGAATGAGGTAGATTTAATGAAGATGTCGCCAGGAAAGCCTATATTTCTGCTGTTGGCAATAAGCATAGTTCTTTTGAAGTCAACCCTACTGGCTTGCATCTGCATATAGATCATCCATACCTTGGTGCATCTCCAGATGGTTTAGTCATTTGTTCTTGCTGTGGACCAGGATTGCTTGAAATAAAATGTCCTTACAGTAAACGAGATGTAGACCCAACTCTTGTAGTTGACTCGAAGTTCTACTTGAAACAAACCAGCTGGAACAAAGTTGTGTCCTCAGCATGATTATTATATGCAGGTACAGGGTCAGCTCTATATTATATGTAACTGCAGTTATTGTGATTTTGTATGTTGGACTCCTAAAGGGATACACATAGAAAGAATCAATAAAGATCCATCCATTTTTCTGGAATAGAACCTAAACTTAAATTATTATTTTTGAATTGCATTCTTCCACAAGTCCTATGTGTAAAGGAAAAGGCAGATGTATACTGTTTTTGTCGAAAAGGTGAATTTGGACAGATGATAGCATGTGACAACTTATCTTGTCCTTATAAATGGTTTCACTTTTCATGTGTTGACATCGCTGATGAACCTGATGGAGACTGGTTTTGTTCAATTTGCAAGTAGCTAGCTGGACAATGATGGCATTTAAAGTTCAGTTATATCTATACTCCTGAAATCATTTTCATAAAATGTTATAAAGATGAATATGTATTGTGTATTTGTGTGTCTGTCTGTGTTTGCATTGTTATGTTTGTAGCTAGAATATGGAAAGCTTTCCATTCTACAATATCTTAGCTAATACAAAGCAAATGCCAACTGATAAAAAAGAAATTTAGAATTTAATGTATAACTGATCGATTCTTACTCCAAATACTTTCTTCGCTAACACCTTATTCTTTTCCAACAGAGATTCAACATCACCTTCAATATCACATTTAGTTTGTGTGCTACAGTTTATCATACTAGTTTTTTCAGTTTGCATGTCTCGGTGGCAAAATACTTCTGCTTCTGATGTCAAAGGTGAAAAGGCAGTTTCCATTGGTTGTTCGTCTCTATTTTGCTCATCACTAGTTACTATTTCAATATTCTCATTATTATCCT
>WLWD01001141.1_pt1 | contig 36518 bp, 24 predicted proteins | sample 6712731 | NCBI WGS metagenome assembly WLWD01 (sample SAMN12718690, study PRJNA576275) | sponge metagenome | isolation source: marine sponge | host: Mycale hentscheli | place: New Zealand: South Island, Marlborough, Capsize Point | collected 2014-11-01 | reverse complement strand
TCTGGTCTTATTGGAATCCAATGCATTGCATAATGTACAAATGCTAGTATAAATTTGTTTACGTCAAGTTATGCTTGACAATAAAATGTATTACTTAGTTGGTTCTCTCCCCCCCCCCCATAGTTTTCCTTTTACAAAGCACAAGCAGTTGTATCTTGTGGTATGCGAAGTTCACCGTATTTAACCCCGCCCTTTGGCATTTTCCTCCCTCCTAGCCAAAATGTATGCATCAATCCCTGAGGATTTATTTTATAAGGGGGGGAGGGGAGGTCAAGGGGGCTTTCACAACCCCCCCCCCCGGCTTGGATTTGACATATCCAGTATTTGGTATTTGGTTGTATAAACTCTTTTTTTGTGGCAGCTTTACACTATTGATGGATAAATATCAAGCAGCTGAGAACTAGATATTGTAAGCTTTTAAAGTAGGAAACCAGATGATGATATACTGAACTCCATATTTCACGTGACTGTGTTTGAGCCTGCATTATCTAAAGATATTCAGGGATTCATACAGGATTCGGCAAAAAATTAATTGGGGAGGGGAAATCTTGAGCTTTGAGGGGGGGGGGGATGCTCTTAATTTTCTATTAGAGAGCATTTCTGTTTGGGGGAGGAAATGTCTGCTTGGGGGGGGGGATTTCCTCTCTTCCGCCACTCTGTATGAAACCCTGTTATTTTGATTCCTGATTACAAATAACCATCATACAATAATATGAAACTATATTCATGCCATAATCTTATGATTTAATACCCCTCAATGTGCATGCACATGACAATTACACAACTGTAGTACTGTAATCTTCCGGTTAAGCACCCACCCCGTTTTTTTTTTCATTGTCGAATGTAAGCGCCCACTTACCGGTTAAGCACCCACCCCGCTTTATTTACCGTCGAACTTAAGTGACGAGTGTGCGGCAAAAGATTTACAAGAACTGTAGAAAATGATAGTGTGAATTTTTTCTTTTTCTCTTTGTATACTTTAGCCTGCTATTGTCATGCATCACAAAAACACTATTGTGTGCCGCCCGCAACTTTTGTGTGCAATGAAAATTGTTCCGTGTGCAACGATAATAGTGCCGTGTGCAAAACGACGACTGCCGTGTGAAACATTGAATGACTACCAATTAAGCACCCATCCATTGATTTTTAGCATTGAACAGTTTAGCGCCCATGGGCGCTTAACCGGAAGACTACAGTAGTCATTCCGTCATTCAATCAAATTGTCATCTATCGTCAACAGCTGCCAGATTTTTTTAGCCTTTTTTTTTTTCCCCGAACTCAATGCAGACATATGTTATGTTCCATGACGTATCCAGACCCTGACTGGATGTGATGTCTTAAGTTTTTGTATAAGGAGTGGAGATATATTTGGTGCATTATATTAGGCAAGTATTTACTGCATAATCTAGTATAGCAGAGCATCGCTTCCATGAGACATACACAATTTGTCTTGCACACATTTGCCCCTAGCTCTACCCTGTAGCGAATGTTATCGAGCAGTTCTTTTGAATTGCACATTATGCTTCAGCAAGGCTACTCAGGTCCACAAATGTACATATTTAGCTGATATTCAGCTATGCCTCCTAGCGTGTGTTTTTTTTGTTGTTGTTGCAGTTGTTTAGTGTTATTTTTTGTGTTTTTTTTTAGAGTTCTTGTACTCAACGACAAAGTGTATATTATTATCCAAATTAGCTTTGCACATATGGTATTCTAGTTCTAATTAGACAGTCAGTTGCACATGCTTTACATATCCATGTGCACATTGGGGGCATTATTTAGAATTGGTTGGAACATCGTTACAAATATTTTTGCTAGTTTTTTGTTGGTATGTTTGTTGTTGGTTTTTCCTTTCTTTCTTTTTCCATGATACATTCCATCCTCAATCACATCATCCACCACTCTTAGTCAACTTCTATTATTTTCTTGAGCATAGATCTCTCTGTCTTCAGTGATAGATGACAGAGCCCAGATAGGATTACTTTGATGCTGTGGCATACGTGCTGCTTATGGGTGCTGTCCGGAACAGTCTGAATTAGCTGTGTCAAGTTCTGTTCTATCAATCAACTTTCGCGTACAATGCAGCTGATTATCAAGTTGGAACTTATTTTTCTGTGTTACATGAGTGTTGTCCAGTAATGTCGTCAATTGTCCCATGGCACCATGGTGGGACCATAGAAGGGTTCAATTGGATGTTCATGGCGAGCTTCAATTAGAAACTTACAGCTGGGAAACCCTATCTTGTGTTTGAATAGCTATGCTAGCCACCCTCGATATGCCCCCCTTTCCCCCCTTTTCCCCGAACCCCCAAATTATTCTATTACTAATTTATGCATCTCGCTTGTACAAGTCGAATAGACATAATGGAGTTTGAAACAAACACCATGAAAAAGTTTGTGCCTCCTTACATGCCCGTGGACATTTTACAGCTTAGACATTTTGTGCTGGATGGGAGAAGTTGTGTAGGTAGGAGAAATTTTTACTGTCGCTTTACTTAATTATGCTGGTAAAAATGAAATTCTGCTAGTGAGTGTATGTTATGTGTGATTCCGTTTCATACATGGGGGAGGGGGAGGTCCCCCCCCCCACCCACACACACACACATACACAAACACACACACACAAACACACACAAAAACACACACAAAAACAAACACACACACATACACAAAAACACGCACCAAATGAAAAAAAATAATCTTGTACGAAATCCTGCTAAGTGACCGAGCTGAATGCGTGACAACTCATTAAATGTGACCGTCTACAGGAAAATTGGGCACAACGCGGGCCCTATCAAAACAAATTTTGTGCACTTACACGTTCGTCCTCATCCGTATAATGAGCTGTCTGAATTTTAAAGCCGTTGCTTCAGCCGTTGTCGATATATGCACCCTAACCGTTCCCTTCCATAGGCTTATTTAATACATTTTTAAGAATTAAATCAATTTTTCCCGACGTTTTTACGTGCCGCGCTGTGCCCAATTTTCCTATAGACGGTCAAAAATAATTATCCAAAGCAGTATGTGACTGTTGTCATGAAATATTCATTCCAAAAATTAAAATTATACTTCCTCTGTTGGAAATACCTTCCTTGTGATTGAATTGAATAGTCAGTAGTTATTAGCTGCACCCTCTCCCTCCTCCAGCCACAAACAGCATTAGACATGATTTACGGTGAAACATCACATTACGGAATTGGGATATCCTGTACGATTGGCAATGAAATCCAATGACGATGCCCATGAAGTTGAAGAAATGAGAAATTGAGTAGTAATGAGTAATTAAATATCAGGTGGTGTTGAATGTAAAATCGGGTATATGTTGTATGTGGCATACGACACGTGTCTCTTTTTTTCGCCCGCCCCGCAAATTACATAAGTTAGGGTTATGTAAAGCGTCCACAACTCCAGTATTTTTTACCGAGGGCGGAGAATCCTGCTGCCGCAAGGATTTCTGTCCTATTTTTTTGTGAAGAGTCTGCTCACTCGCCATTTGTGCTATTTGAGCACACCACTAGTATACTCATGTTGTGAATTAAGAAAACAACATCCAGTGAATGGATTGATATGTGTATGATGATGATAGTGGTACGTATATACCTCCTTAGGTAGTTTTTAACAACTTTAAATATATATATATATATATTGCAGCCTTGTTTTTTTTCTTAAATATTTCCACATCACGCGAGTGTTGTGTATTCTCCCATATTGTACGCTTGTTATTGAACTCTCGAAGTAGCACGCGCGTAGCGAGTAAATTCAAAGAAAATTGTATTGTAACCAGTTGAGAAAAAATATCAAAGCAGCAATAAATCACTTATCACACTCTCAGACTCGTGCTGTAAGTGTTATATATAATGTGTGTGTATGTATGTTAAATGCTTGATACGGATCATGATATTCTCCCATAGCTATGGTGTGTAGCTTTTCTGATATTTCAATACTGGATATGTTTTATAAACTTGTCCGTAGGCTATTGCAATGTTTCAAGTGGGAAGCGTGCTTGGAAAAGAAAGGTAGTATACTCTTTTTGTTACGTTCTTCAAACATTCTAATAAACTATTATTTCACTCCTTGGTCATGAAATACTGCCTGACATTTCACTCGCTAGCTGTATTGCACTCACCATTGACTCGTTAAAATATAGCATACAAGTAAATATTCCATTCATGCAACTAATAGTAATGTGTTTATTTATAACTGGTTATATTTAATATTCATTGACTTCACACACTATGTACATATGTAATGTGGCAATTGTTTAATATTGGGGTATTGCAGAAATATTCAAGTAAAAATGTTCTGGGTGCAATAAATATTATACATCTAACTATTATGTATTAAATTTTACCGACGTTTTATGTTTTATGTTATGTAGTGCAGTCCACTCTGAAGTTGTCTTGCCTGAAGTCATCAGTGATTACAGAAATTCACAGATTCCACTACGTACTTTTCCATTCACTTCTGAACTGTCTATGCCAAGCTTTTTTTAAAAGTTTTTATGTAAAAAAATTTGTTATTTTCAAACGTTATCATTCATTTTTAATAGCTGATATATATGTACACAGTAAAGCTGTATGAATCATTGGGTACAAAATAAAAAAAATATTAACAACAACAACAATACAATGGTATTTATGATAATAAAATCAAATTGCTGCAGATATTAATTACAGTGTATGGAGTAATTCTAAGACTGATTAGAAGAATGCACAAAATGCACTTTTGTTATAAATGCTCACCTAATAGGCTGGGCCTACCTACTACAGCTAACTTTCTGTTCATCTATTTTAAAGCTACAATTACCAAGCTTTCTAAATTGAATATCATCCAAACTAAGCAAGTAATATTATAACTTGCAATTTTGCCAACAAAAACATTCAATCGATGATTACAGTACATTACTGGTGTTTGCAGCAGTTTACTTGTAATATAAATTTGCAAGTACAATCCACAACTAATTACACATCGGATAAATGAAATAACATATCTTTTCAGTGCTGCAAATCCTCATTACATCTGGCTTTATTGTGTTAGGTATATTGATGTTGCATATTGAAATGGCCCAATGCATGTAATAAGTAGTCAAAACAGTTTGCTATAAGCTTGTGCATCCATCATCTACAGACTACAGTAGTTTACAGGAGAGAGTGTCACAAATTGTGCAGCAAGTGATTATCTCTATTGTTAGCAATTCATGGCATGTGAGGTCATGGTTGCCACGCTTTAATTAGAGATAGGAACGTGTTTAAAGAGTCAGGATTCATCGTTGCAAGTTGGGGGTCATGGTTTCCACGCTTTAATTAGTGATAGGAATCAGGATTCATCGTTGCAAGTTGGGTTCATGGTTGCCAAGCTATAATTAGTGATCGGAATGTGTTTAAAGAGTCAGGATTCATCATTGCAAGTTGGGGGACATGGTTGCCACGCTTAATTAGTGATCGGAATGTGTTTAAAGAGTCAGGATTCATCGTTGCAAGTTGGGGTTCATGGTTGCCACGCTTAATTAGTGATAGGAAAGTGTTTAAAGAGTCAGGATTCATCGTTGCAAGTTGGGGTTCATGGTTTCCACACTTTAATTAGTGATAGGAACGAGTTTAAAGAGTCAGGATTCATCGTTGCAAGTTGAGGGACATGGTTGGCAAGCTTTAATTATGATAGGAATGTGTTTAAAGAGTCAGGATTCATCGGTTCATGGTTGCCAAGCTTTAATTAGTGATAGGAATGTGTTTAAAGAGTCAGGATTCATCGTTGCAAGTTGGGGTTCATGGTTGCCAAGCTTTAATTAGTGATAGGAACGTGTTTAAAGAGTCAGGATTCATCGTTGCAAGTTGGGGTTCATGGTTGCCAAGCTTTAATTAGTGATAGGAACGTGTTTAAAGAGTCAGGATTCATCGTTGCAAGTTGGGGTTCATGGTTGCCAAGCTTTAATTAGTGATAGGAACGTGTTTAAAGAGTCAGGATTCATCTTTGCAAGTTGGGTCATGGTTGGTGGGGGGAACATGGTTACCGCATTTCATACAGCAAGTCCAGCTTGAAGTGGAGGATCATGGTTACTTTCTCACTCTTCTGCATTCATGTTATCTTTGTGTTTTAAAAAACATAGCTTCAACATCAACTGATGAAGAACTTGCGAGTCCAAAAACTCTTGGAACATATAGTCCTCATTTTTTATACTACAATAAGTTATTGAAATTGTGAGAATATTTTGATCGCTCCTATTCACTACTGTATTGTTAGTACAGCCCTTCTATCCATTAGGAACTTAAAACACATGAGTATCAACCAGTAGGCATGTTTTAAAATAAAAACAAACAGAAAAAAATCAGAACTTATGTAGTGGTATCCAGAATAATAAAATCTTGTTAAGTGTCTGTTAGTACACTGCTTTGCCAACCACGTTTTACTCATCAGTAAAACATTAGTAAACTAATGATTCACTTCAGTTTTACCTGTGTTGTACTGGACAGTAAATCCTAGTAGAACATGCAGTAAACTCTAAAACCGGACCAGTTGTGCACGAATGTTTTACACATGTTTTACTACCTCTACACTGTCCAGTAAAGCATGAGGTAAACTATAAGTATTCCAGTACACCATGAGGTAAAACATCCAGTACACTTCAAGTTCCACTCATGTTTTACCATACCTGTCCACAACTAGTAAACTCTAGCTCACTCAATAGTACAACATACATAGCATACATTTTCATCAATGCCGTTGGAGGGACATTATAAACTCAAGGTGGGGTCACTATCTAATTGTGTCTTTCTCTGGAAGGACCTGGGACCTGAGTGATCAAGTAAAAAACTACACCAGTTATAAAACTGTGCAGTAGCATGCACACTGGATATGCTTGCGCTTATGAGGGATTCTTCTTCAATTAATCATCAGCCATGTTACAGTTCCTAGCTTTCTAATTTTGCTTAATAATATAATGCAAGAAGTTAACTAAAACAATTAGTTAAAACGAGCACCTTCAAGCAGTGTGGAGTGTGGTGAGAGGCTATCAAATTGCAGAAACCAAGGCACATTTTTGTAGAACTTAAAGCTCACCATTTCTCCCTCTGACTGGCTAGTAAATATTTTTTTTTAATGACTCTCAGTTTATTTGTGATCAAATGAATAAAATATACTTGGCACAGTACAACAGTTAACGAGTATGAATATTTATGTTCTTCATCCACAGCTCCATGTTATACCAGCTTGCCTTTATTGCTGCAATGGAAAATAAAACAACAAATAAAACAAAACCAACAACAAATAATAATGGAAAATTATTATAAGTCAACAGGTTCATTATAAAATGTTGGTATGTAAAAAAAGTATTCCTGAAAGGGTGTTACCTATTATTCCTGACAAAAATACACTCTTTTTGGTATGATCATAGAGTGTTTCGCAGAGTGAGTGTAACAGCACACCCTATGAATGTAACAATACACCCCAATGCAAAAAAGTGTTCCAGTACACCCCACTTAGGGTGTAACTAAACACCCCGGTTTTTACAGTGTATCCAGGTCCTAGCAAATAGAGACCACACACAAGGATTATGCTGGGTCTAAAACTTCATACATACTATATTTTTCACTTATTTTGATACATGGTAAAATGTCTGCATTTTTGTTTTGGACTGGATACATAAATATATACAAAAATGCCAAACAGTATGACTTTACTTCTGTAGTATATTATTGTTGAAACTAAAACTAAATTTAGTTAAATAATGAAGAATTTTAATGATTACAACTATATAATTTAAATCCATGCAAGTAAATAACAACAATTATATTATATTGTTTTTTTTTTATTGTTCAGTTAACTTGCATTATATACTACAATGGTTAATTAAACTTTAATGAAGCAAGAAAGCTTAATAATTTGTGTTTGGCTAAAATAAAAAATAATATTATTCTTACAGTATTTTTATTTTGTAGTAGATTTTGAGAGTACAGTATGACTTCTGAATTTTGGTTCTATGTTGCATTGACAGTGTCATACGAAGAATTAATAATGCATGTCAGGGGCGGATCCAGGGGGGGGGCCCAGGGGGCCCTGGCCCCCCCCCCCCCCTCCCTTACACACACACCACACACACCGACATGTGATACGCACAAGGCACAAACATGTAATACAGCCAGCATTTAATACTTCTTTCTGTGGTTAGTGTACTTCATTTACACCATGACCACTTACTTGTGCTGGCATTCTACTAACATTGCCTTATGATAGCAAGATTGCCAGTTTGTAATGTGGAAATGTCAAAGAGAGTTCAGTCTGAAGATCCAATTCAGAGCTCGACCTGTGGCAGCACAAATGGAAAGCTGACTTTGAATTAGCTGTAAGCCTTTGTACTCCAGAGAAAAGCCAGTACATGCAGATTGTGATTTCTTTCCCAATATTCACACTCTTTTATGTATAATGGGCACATTGCCAGTTACAAGCTGTGAATGTGAACGTTCCATCAGCATGCTCAAATTGATCAAGACTTCACTGAGAAGTAGTATGGGACAAGACCGTCTTAATGGATTGGCAATGCTATATTACCACCGTGACATTGAAATTACTTCAGAGGATGTGGTGGATGAATTCTCATCCAAGACGGATGGTATTATGACTATATAACTTGCTTCAATAAATTCTTGACAAATTCTTTATTGTTGTCAGTGAGTGTAATTTTTTTCGTGTATGTAATAAATTGAAATATTCAGAAAGAAACCAAAAAAAATTAATTAGTGGGTGTGATAAAATGGGTGTGGTCAAGTTTCCACTTAACTTTCGGCCCCCCCCCCTCTATAATGCTGTATCCGCCCCTGCATGTTTTTAGCATGATTTGTTGAGTGGATAAACCCTTTACCACATTCAGCAAACAGTGTCGTATTTCAGGAATTTGGGAAGTTTTTAGTGACTGGTACTAAAAATTCGGCTATTGGCTTTAGCTAATTCCGATTTTAGCCGCCGCTGACTACTGTGTGTGAAGAAATACGTAGCCACTAACTGGAGAGCTGAGCGTACAGCATGCCGCTGTTATCCTCAGTAGGTCTGTACAACACTATGTTAGCTCTATTTCTTGGGACTCTCTTCTTCAGTTTGGTGATCAAGGAGAATGAAGCACAAGGTAAATGGGACCAGTACCAAATGAACGATTTTAGTGTAGTCCTATATTAGAACAGTTATTACTCAACCTTATATTTTCGGTACAATTATTGGTCTTGTACATGTACCTTCCTCTGGTACATCCAACCAGGATTAGAGCAGGTGCTAAAGTATCAGCTAGGGGTATGGGGAGCCCCTACAGCCAACTTTACACTATGAGTTACCATCCTAGTAGAACTACAGTGGTGAAAATATCTAGGGTGGAATAAATCACTTATTATAGTCATCAGGGATGGAAAGATATTTCACTCTCACTCTTTAGTTTCAATTGCCTTAGGCTCATGAAAATAAATTAGACTGCTTGTGAAATATTTAGCCCATATCACACTATGACTCAAGTAACAAATATTATATTTGTATGATATATGTATACGGTAATTATGATTAGTAACTCTAAATGCTATTTGTAAAATTACCTGTTTTTTTTGTATTGTCTTGACTCATTTCACACACCCCCATTTTTCTACAGAGTTTACCTTAGCTAATGTATTCCTTACAGTTAAGATGGAGAAAACACTATAAGAGCGGTATATTTATTTGTTGATTTTATCTTCCCAGTAATCGTAGTCTCCAGGTGAAAGCATTGCATCAATAAAATGTAAATTATTTTTGTTTTAATTATGGTAATATATTCTTCCTTAGAAGTCTATTTCATTAATGACAAATCATAGAGAAATTTTACAAGATTGGATGTAATCCTGTTGGGAATAAAGTGCAATGAAACATTATTCCACTAATAGATAATTCAATCTTTCTTAAGAAAAGCCCCCCCCCCCCTTTTTTTTTACAAATTTCTAGATCTGCCCCCCCGAGAAGCATGAAAGAATTGAAGAATAAACAACACACCAAGAAAGCCAAAAGCACTGAGCTGAACACAATAACATTTTGAGTGAAAGCAGCTGAACTAAATAAGTTTGGACGCTTTAGAGCCTATGATGAAGATACGTAGGTTTAGACTATGCAGCTAAATTTTATAAACTCCTGACTATTTGCTAGTGATTGTTTGAGTGATTCATACAGGAGCTTATTTCTTATCTTATTCATTCCACGTCCACCTCAGGATTTTGACTCAGGGTATGACTATTGGCTGCTTGTCCACACACTAGTTTGATAGGCTGCTGATATATATGTTGCAATAGTGCCTCAGCTGTTGGTGGGATGTTGTCCATTGTTTTATTGTTGTAACACTACAGGTCCAATTTTACTTCATCCACATGTTCAATGTTACTACTTTTGAAACATACTATGATAGACTATAACACTATACCTTTCCAAAAGTCTAAATATTATCGATGCAGCATAAATATTATGTGTAATGTGTTTAGAAAGATCACATACATCTGCAAAGCTGTTCCATGCTTCCTATATACCTGTCTTAAAAAGCTAAAGGAGTATCACAGTCAATAAAGCTATATGTAAAAGACAATGTTCTTGTAAGACTGAAAACAAAGTTTATTGCACAGGCAAAAAAATCAGTCATTTCTATAAGTTTTTACATTGTCTAGAGTAGACAATGATAGTAGTAGTATGCTTGAGGTTTTATTTTGAAAGCAGCATTGTTTATGGTACAATAAATCACGAAAGTTGAATCCTCTACTCAAATTCAAGTCCTTAGTCACATGAAATTGAGTTTGGGATTATTTAGATAGTTATTGCTCATATAAAGCAATTATTAATCTTTGAACAAGCCAAAGATTATGTAACAAAAATTATAATTAGGAATTGACTTACTCATACAGAATCTTAATGCACTAATTAAGTTGTTAATTGAATATGAATACAGAAAATCCTGATGTAATGATCATAAGTTCAAGAATACAAATATAGATAATAATAAAGTCTTGATAAGGTCTGATAGGCTTTCTCTAGCTGTTATCAATAAAGCATGAATGAGCCAAAATACTAATACAGAGTTTCAGGACTTATTATGATTATTTGCTATTAGGAAGAAATCTTAATTATGCCTTACAGAGGTTACTCTGCAGCTGTATCACAAACTGAGACACTCTGATATACTGTAATCTTGTCATCATTATACTCTCCAAAAAAATAGAAAATTGTCACCGAGTCTGACATTGAGCAGTTAGTTCATTTTTCCTTGCTAATTAGGGAGACCACAAACAATAGGTGACATGAGATCCTGTGATGTAAGGCTGCTCAAACTTTTGCACATGTATTTCTATCGCTCTCCAGGGGTAGTACAAAAACTCTTACTGTAGAGGTTAATGGTGAGAAGTGACATGGACTAGCCTCTTTAAGAGATCAGAAGTTGGAAGCTATCTGAAGTTTCACTTAGCAGCAAGACACAGTTGTTCATTTGCCTACCTGCCATTATATGGTACCCTGTAAAGGTGAATAATGCTAGCCATGAATCAACATCAGTGTCATTAAACTCAAGACCAACAACATCTCCCCACATACTTTTGCAAAAGCAACATTTCTCCATGGCAATACATAACCAGCTCTTCCCTCTATTTGTGACCAAAATATAATAAAAGGTAGGAGCATAAGTGGTGGTTATTGCTCTATAGATATGTAATCTATTGTCCTACATACTAATAGCTATTAACTCCAGCAGTACTTGTGATTAAGCGCTTCTAATTCAGATTTTGAACAAATTGTAGGACTTTCTGTGACTTTCACTCTTGACCTGTCAGGTAATCCATCATTGGTTGCTTGCAGGAATTTTAATGGCCAAATGCTCAATGAACCAGTATTAGTGATGTGTTTAAGCACAAATGGTGATGACTTCTCTCTTGTTTCTTGAATTTTTTTCTTTTTCTTTCCACTCTTATAGGTTTTACTGCACCATTTTTGCAGCAGATATAAAACGTGAGCATATTTTAATATTGTAATGAATATTCGAGCACACTCTCATTTATTACTTATTTGTAATTTAGTTGATATTTCTCCAACTGGCCCACTATATGTTCCCATCAACACACAGAGGAATATCACATGTCATGTGGAAGGTAGTTCTATAGCTACTTGGACTATAATTCTGAATAATGGAAATGAACAAGAGATCAACCCACATATTCAAGAATCTACTATATCTGGCATTACTGGAATATTTATGGATAGAGTATTTAACACACTGTTTATAACTGTAAACACAACGGAGACATCAGTGACAGGATTGAGTTGTTCAAATATTTTAAATGGTACAGTGTTTAAAAGTACTATAAAATTGACTATTTATGGTAAGTTGTCAAGTATCTACTGCAATAAAATCATCAAGATTATCACATTGATAATATAAAATGAGTATACATGTATTTAATGTATAAAAGATAGGTATTTCTAAGGAACAATTTTGCTTATCAAAACTTGAGCATTCTGGTTAGCCAAAAAAATTTAAGCAATTCTGTGAGTGCTAAATGGAAAATTCAGTTTAGAATAATACAATTTCAGATTTAAAAAAGTTAATAGCTCAGTTTTGAAATTTCCACTAATAACTCTGCAATTACAGCCTGATTACATGGTTATTTTAATGTAGTTAAAGACTGCTTATGTGAATGCTTTAAATTAAAACAGAGTACGTATAGCTGTAATAGAATGGGAGTTTAAGTGTAGTACTAAGGCTAAGGGGATAGTACTAAACTATCATTAAATAATAAAAATTTACTGAATACCTTTTGTAATTTAAATCAGTTATTATGAACTATAGATTAAGTGAAATTAACTATAAGTTGTTCCATGTAATTATTTATAAAATGGAATATTTGTCTAGTAGTTTAACATAATGTGGCTGTTATAGCATATGAAGGAGATTAGACAAAAAGTAAAAGAAGTGAGTGTAAAAATTAAAAATGAATTAAAAAACATGTTTTAGAGTAATTGATTAAGTTTCTATAGCTTAACCACAATATATAAAACTCAAGTTCCAATAAATTCAATTACTGAGCTAAAAACTTTGCCTAGTTATATATACATATAAAAAATTGTTATACAAGTTGAAGTGCTGAAAGCTTGTCCTTCATCTGTGATACATAATTCTTCAATAAAATTCTTACTAGATTTATTCTCTCTCTTTCACAGGCTTTTTTTTTTAAACAATACAGAATTAAAATATTTAGTCACAACCAGCAATCGAACCCAGGACCGCTTGTATACGCAAAATAAATTAAACAATATATATACAACTAGGCAATGTTTCTTGTGCGTTATACAAGTGGTCCTGGGTTTGACTCCCGGTGGCAACCCCATATTTCTAATTCTGTATTGTTAAAAAAAAAAGCCTTGTGAAAGAGAGAGAATACATATAATGAGTAAAAGAAGGCTGAGAAAGAAATTGTGAAATAAAATTTGTATAGCCATTAAAATCATTTTATTCTACTTCTAACAGGCATCCCAAATCCTCCAAGTGAGTTGGGCATATCTTTGAATGAATATTCATTGATGACATCATGGGATTATAGAATCATTCCTACAGTGTCTGTTAATTTCACTATTACTCTCACATTCTTGAGTCCCAGTCAATTGAAAGACATCACTGAGTATGTGACTGATACAGACTCCTATAACTTCACACTGGAAGGAGTGAGGTCATGTGATCCCTTTACCATGTGTATCACAGCTACTAATATAGTAGGACAAAGTCCACCTTCATGTGTAAACAAGACTCTACCTTACATACCTTCTACAAATGATATTGAATATACATTATTTAGAGTGGGGGACTCCTACTCATTGAATCTGACTATACAGGTATGTATATGTAATTATATACAAAAGTAGCTGATTCTAATTACTTTGTTAAATGTTTAGACGGCAAATTGTTCACTAGATGGTAACAATATGTTGTATGCTTTGCTTCAAGCTCAAAATACAGCTCAGCCTACATTGTCATCAGAAGTTGTTCTATCTAACTCAGTGATGACAGCATTTTTTTCTGGTTTAAATGTAAGCTTAATTTACAACTTGACTATTATGTCAAACAACAGCTTAGGAATAGCATTCTCTGAATCTCAGCAATTCTGTAAGTTTATGAACATTTGCTAAGCATACATCCATTATATGTAGATATCGTCTCATTATTAGGTACCAATGACATTGCAGGAGTTAATATTTGCCCTACAATGAGTGGAAATTATAGCATATCATGTGACTATATCATAGGATGTAATTATAGTGGATGTATCTATGAATTATCATCAACTAATAGTTATATCAATGGTTCTATAATAGGAAGGAATTATGAGGTAGTGAGTATTGATGTAAACACACAATATAACCTCACTGTCACTGACATCAATGGAGATGATGTGGTTATGTTACGGGAACTTGATATTGAATCCATTTTTGTATGCTCTGTTATGACAGGTAATGCAATTCACTGATACTACATATTTTTATTTAATATTGATTATATAATATACAGATCCAACTGTTACTGATGATAAACCAACTATTGCTACAAATAGAAGCAATGTAATTGCGATAGTTGTATGTATAGTGGTAGTTATTGTGGCTATTATTGTGGTCATAATTGTTATCCTACTAATGATTTACCTGCGCCACCATGGTAAGCCAAATGATTTTATATTATGAATTATCATCAACTAAATAGTAATATCAATGGTTCTATAAGAGGAAATAATTAAGAGGTAGTGAGTATTGATGTAAATACTCAATACAACCTCACTGTCACTGATATCAAAGTAGAAGAGGTGATTTCAATACAACAATTGTATGTTCCCTTTTTTATGCTCAGTAGTAACAGGTCAGGAGGACAAAAAATATTTTTGTGGTAACTATTATTCATATGATCAATAGTTTTAAGGCAGGTGCTGAAACCACATCTTTAAGTTTAGCAATAATTAATAATAATAGCATTGGTGTTTTGGTGCCTGCCTGTTATAATTATAGTAATACTGGTGTCTTTTGTCACTTTTGTATTTCGAATTAGAAATGGTAAGATACAATGATATGGCAAGGATTATTACATACATGAATGATTGTGTTGTCAGTAGATAAGTTTCTTTGTAAAACCGGAGGAAGGTAAGTATCCAGAAAATTATTATGTCACTATTTTTACTAAAATTTACTTGTATGAAGATCTGATTCCAGGAAAACAAAAGCTGCAGATGTACGTATTTAAATATGAAAAATATTATAGCTACATGTGTCAATATAATTCAATTATTGCATTACATCTTGTAGAGTTCTTGATATTCTACAAGCATTCCCTATGTACATTATTGAGAAAACATGCTAATTTACATTATATTGTTTTAATTAAATATAAGTAGAAATAAATGAAATAGGTAGCCAAAAGTATGTGAATTTAAATGAGCTGATATTCAGTTGTTTTAACTTTAATTTATTCATCAAATATATCTATATTAAATACAGATTAACTGAAAATTTATTAATTCGGCAAATAAAATTAGAATGAGAGAAAATAATAATTAATAATTTGTGAAATGCTTTCACTTATATTTAGATTTCTCTTCAGTATGACAACAATGTATCATATGGTGTAGTTAATGTCATATCTACTCCACCAATTCAAGAATTCACCTGTGAGACTAATCTGTCATATGACATTGTTAAGAAAAAAGATCATTTCACTGTATCACAGTCTAGTCCTACTCCACTTTATGAAAGTGTACAATAGAACAAAGTTAGGTCTCATGACAATGATTCACTTACATGTTATAATTTGTCATTAATGTTGGGTGTTTTTTTTTTGGTTAGTTAATAATTGCTGAACAAAATCACAACTTATTATATTATTATCAGTTAAGCAAATGCAAATTTGTTGCAGCTTAAACTAAGCTTTAATATAGATTTTGTGTCTTCCTCTATAATATTTTTGTGATACTGGCTCAAAATGTGACACTTAGTTAACAAACATAAAACAATCCCATTAGTATTGCATAGATTTGGAAAAATACAATTCAAATTTTTGTATGTACTTATTCTTTCATCAGTATTCTCTAGTGATCAGTTTTGGAAACTCATCAAGTTGTTTATACATTACAAAAATTACTTTCAATATAGCTGAATTTGTATGGTAATATTATACTTTTGTCAGAAGTAACAACTAGCTACCATATAAAATTTAGTGAAGAGTTTTTCAAATCTACTTGGATGACCAGAATACTAACAGACAATGTAGATAGTATACTGTGCAAATAGTATTTTACTATTGATATAAACCAATCGTATGTAAATTATCTGAATCAATCCTATGATGACGCACAACTCAGAGTGTATAATAGAGTTAATAGACATAAGGTACCACAGGACTGAAGTATACTTATGCTTATGTAATACAATGTGTGAAGAATAAAACGATTGTAAAATAACTTTTTGTGTTACCCTTATAAATAATTTTTAATTGACCAAGCATTATTTAATTAAGACCAAAACTTTCTATATGATGTGGAAACTTAATAGAGGAGGGAAATCGTACTTGTTTCGCTTTCTTTATACCAACCGACTTAGATAAACATGTTGGTAGAATTCAAACACAATATTATGAACAAAACTATGTACCTAAGAATAACATTGTGAAGATACCTAGTGTGGAATTTAATATATATATAAATTATATATAAACTGTCAACTTGCTGGGAGCATTAGTCCGGCCAAACTTAACCCTGGAGGCAGCGACTGAACAACAGGTATAGTGACTAAGGAGTATTACTTCTACTAATATAGCTACAAACTGCACCCGATTCGGGTGATGATCGATAAACCAGAGGATTCCGTTTAGTTAAGTTTGGGACGGGGTTGACCACCAAACTAATGCAAAAATGCCAGGGTAAGTACAAAAATGATATACGTACATCCAAATATATAATATAAACAATTATCACCAATTTTCGATTGTGTTAATCCAGATAGTGTCTGGCTCGCTTTGCTATAATTCTTATTACATGAGTCAAAGTGTGATATGCAAAAAATGTCAACCTCCTTCCCCTTCCCTGTACATTATTGGGTGACACTTACCTAATGTATTAAATATGCTACTACATAGGCAATTATGCTTACTTCATTAAAAAAAATAAATTTGGATTATAACACACATTTATTTGGTATTTTCATGTTACTAACAGGAATTTTAAACTCTCCAAATGATATGAATATATTCCTGAATGACAATTCATTGATGGCATCATGGGATTATAGAATCAATCCTACAGTATCTGTTAATTTCACTATTACTCTCACATTCTTGAGTCCAAGTCAATTGAAAGACATCACTGAGTGTGTGACTGATACTGACTCCTATAACTTCACACTGGAAGGAGTGAGGTCATGTGATCCCTTTACCATGTGTATCACAGCTACTAATATAGTAGGACAAAGTCCACTTTCATGTGTAAACAAGGCTCTACCTTACATACCTTCTACAAATGATATTGCGTATTCTTTATTTAGAGTGGGGGACTCCTACTCATTAAATCTGACCATTCAGGTACTTAATATGCAATATTATACAATAACAGCTAATTTTATTTACTTTGTTTATATTTAGATGTCAGATTGTCCACTAGATAGTAGCAATTTGTTGTTTGCTTTGCTTGAAACTCAAAATACAAGTCTGCCGACATTGTCATCAGAAGTTATTCCAACTAACTCAGTGTCGACAGCTGTTATTTCAGGTTTAAAGCAGTACAATAGTTCAGCATGTTCTTCGGAATGTGATGAACTGCAAACAGTATTCTTCTTAATGTTTCTACACTGAAACAATTACTTGTCAAAGCTGTACCTGGATCCACCATTCCTAATAGTCGAGTTAAAATGTTAAGTTATAAATTGAAAGTTAGCATGCTCAGTTGAATCACTGGTGTGCTACCATCAGCTGGGTGTCACGCTGATTTCTTAGTGCCTATGAGGTGGATGTAGAACCTGTTGACCATAATAGTGCTTTCCCTGTTGTACTTGCCTTATACTTGTAGACAATTTTAATTTTTCTCCTATTTATTAGGAGAGAGGAGAGGGAGATTACAAAATATGTCAGGTGGTTACAATTGGGCAATAGGCCTTCACAAGTTTGTACATGGTCCAGGTGTCAGCTTAATTTGGGGTTATTGCATCAATATGAGATTTCACAAAACAATCAGCCAAACAAAAATTGTGACACCATCTGGTCTTTGTAAATAATGCCAGTGGTGTTATTCTATCACTATCTTGAGCCATATCAGATGGTAAGGTACCGTCCACAGTCTAAATTGATACCCAGGGTGTGGAAAAACCACTGAAGATTGCTGGCAAAACAGTCACATGGTCAACTATCCACTCTGTTATCATCTCCCCCACATGTTCATTGCATTTCTGAAACAAGTTCCCTAGGGTTTCTAGACAGCAGTGCTTACTGAATTTTTGCCAAATACTACAAGTGTTTCACAAGTTTGTGACAACCTGAAAGTGCTTACTTCACTTCTTTACAAATGCCTGTTTATTCCATCTTATTCATATAATCATACTTGATGGAACTCAAGTCTCCTTCAGAACAAAGCCGTGTAGGAGAAGTATGACTAGCAGCCTGTGTGCAGTGTGATGAGGTGAAAATCCTCAAGTCAAAGCAAGATGGAAGAGGAAAGTTATTTTAAGGATTAGCCAACTCTAATAACCACTTAATTCGATGCCTGGTGAGACAAAATATCTAACCCCTTCCCCAAACACTTATATGCTTTCCATTTAAAAGTTTGGGGGTGGGGCCAACAGTAAACATTAATTTGCTGACCACCTTTAATATTTTTTTAATATTTTGATTGCTTTAATACACTATTTTCGTTTAACTACATAGAATCAAGAATTTTCACCCATGATGAAGGTTAAAATAGAAATTGCAAATTGTCTTCAGAGGCATACTAATACTGCAATTTCTTGAAAGATATACCTAGCTAGCTATACCAGTAAAAATTTTCACACATTTTCTTATTAATTAGTGTGCTAGGGCAGGTGGCATAAAGGACTCTCTGAGTAAACAGTTCACAAAAAGAAATATTGTCTAACCCCTTCCTCGAAAGCGTTCCAACACCGGGTCGGCTTCTTCGATTTTTTAGAGACACTTAACGATTAGGTAGAAGCTTAAAATATGAAATACATGTGCCCAGAGCATTACTAAAGCTAGGAAAAATGTTTACAGACCAGGTAGCTTCGAGAGTATTTCACAACTTTTGTGTTTATGCCTAAGTTGGTCACAATTTTTTACCGCGGTCTCTATGAAAAATTAGTTACCTTTGTCACAGAAGCTTTTTAGATGGCTTAGCTTTTTCTAGAAGCATTGTAGAAGCTGTAAAAACGTCTTTGAGCTCGTGAGAACCTGGTGGTGTATCAGACTAACTGTTTGTTTACGGTCGAACACTCCTGGTTGAACTAACTGTATTCTCCGATTTTTACAAATTAGCCATTGCTCTAGCTGTTATTTCATAATACGTCATTGGAAGCATGTGACTTTACAGGGAAAAAGTGGAACGCTGTGGGATCTCGGCAACTTCGGAAATAGTGTTTCTGACAGTACTTCAAGTTTGTACAATGCCTTCATATGGAGAGCTCTCTTGCTACTTAACTTAATGTACACATTTTATCCATGTAGCTATTATTAGCCACTTTTGAACAGCGATTCATGCACTTAAGGGGAAGGAGCTGTAGCTACAACGCAAAGGAAATAGGTGGGGGAAGTTTATTTAAAAATGACTGACCAAAATGCAAAAAAATATCGTCGCCCACTTATTGAGCTAGTTTTTGTTCTAAATTCTGATTTAAGCCACCGTTGACTAAGAAGTACACAGCCAACCGTCTACTGGAGAGATCAGTCTACAACGCTACTGTTACCCTCAGTTGGTAGTACACTAGCTATGTTTGTTCTTCTTCTTCTGACGCTCTTGTTCAGTTTCGTGATCAAGGAGATTGAAGCACAAGGTAAAGGGGACTAACTAGCTATTACCAAACAGTGTTGTCAGTGCTATTCAAGCTTATAGAGTAGGTATAGCCATTATTGACCTTATCTCTAGTTGTGTTTACGAGTATACTGTCTTGCTATTCACTCTTTGTTACAAAGGTTATGAATAGTGCTATTTGAACATTGCCCATTGCTGATTTCCAGGTTCATATTCTGAATGAAAAAAATCACTTTTTCCAGCAGCTTTGCAAAAGCTTTCACAATTGCCCTGGTACATGGCAAATCTCTTTCAGCCATATAGATAGACAAGTTTATTATAAAGACAATCTTCCTCAGATTTTGTTGCGGCAGTTGTAGGTCCTGGTCTGTTATCCTGTCCTTTCCAGAAATCCACAAATGACATTTTACGCCCCAGTTTTATAAAAAATAATGGAGTTATTGAAGTCATCTTATATATTTTTTTGGCAATGGTTTTCAAAGTCAAGCCAAAATTTAAAAAAGTAGCACAATAAAAGGACTTAAATTGTCATTCTGAGTAAGTTTATGTCTAATTCAATGATTAATTGTCTGTTAATCTCCAAAATCAGAGCTTAATGGACAAACAGACAGATAGGACGACTACTATTACTTTTCCAAGCGTGGGTGCTAAGGGTTAAAATTTTATTTATTTTTTTACATATTATATATCTTATGGTCATCTAGATATTATATGAGTAACTGACAGTCTAACTATATACTTATAAGCTATGACTGCTAGTAATAAAAGTGTATGGCGGCTTGAATATCCAAAACAATTACGTGAGTGAAGTGTAATATTTCTTAAATTTCGTAATAACCTATTTTTATAATGCACATTAAAATTGCAGTTATCATCTCAGCCAAAATAATAATAATAATAATAATAGCGAATTTTCTCTGTTCTGATCACCAATATAATATGATAATTGAAACTTGACCTGATGTCTCGATTTCTTGCGCAGTCCTCTTCAGGTGTCAACTTCATTGACCTACAATGAGAACTTTGGCAAGCTGTTGAAATGTCGGATTAAGATTTAATTGAATTATATTGGTTGTTAGAACAAGGAAAATTTTGCTATTAATATACATTATGACAAAATGCTATTATGTTTTACTTTCTTCCAACTATAATAAATGTCATGACGACAAAAACATAATATATTTTATTACAGCTACTTAAACTCTTGGACATAATAATGGAATAACAATACATAATGAATATGTATTATCATGATACTCTTAAGTTCAGTTTAGTAAATTACAAATGTTGTTGTTTTTAGTTGAGATTACTCCGAATGGCCCACTCTATGTTCCTATCAAAACACAGAGGAATATCACATGTCGTGTGGAAGGAGAAATTACTATAGATACCTGGAGTATAATTCTGAACAATGGAACTGAACTGAACTACAGACCAGCATTTAATCAGGAGCCTAGTATTCCTGGTTTTACTGCAAGTTATGTGAATGGAGTTCCTAATACTCTTTTAATAACAGTAAACACAACAGAGACATCAGTGACAGGATTGAGCTGTTTCATTACTGTAGATCTGGTTGTAGTTCCAAGTACTATAAATGTGACTATTTATGGTAAGTAATAATATTATTTTAGCCTAATATTTAAAGTAATAATTACTTATGAAAACCTTTAAGACAAACAAATGACTTGGTTTGAAGTACACATTTTCAATTTTAGTGATATTGTCACGTACAGAATTCATAATTAAGCAGTCTACAATCACTCATATAGTTTTTGTGCACCAAAGACCAGCAAACACTTTAGATTAGATTATGTTAGTGGCTTACGTCAAGAAGCTATTTAAATTATTGTTAATTTAAATATTTTGCTGGAACAATGTGATTTAGAAAATCTAGGCATGTATTTGTGGCTACAGCACCACACTTTCCAACAATATATGATTTAGCAATAGCATGATTAGGAATGTTTAAGTTATCAAATGTGTGTTAGAATTGCATGCGTGCAAGCATCTTCACCCACTCCCAGTGATGAAGGATTAGACTTATGTATTTCACATTTCCACCCATTTGGCTATCTGGTTGGATCACGTGCATCTAACTATATTGTAAATATTGGACAGTTAGTGATTCCCGTCATGGGTCTACCACTATGGCACCTTGGAATAAACATAGCACTGCAGTGTTGTACCAAATGCAATCCTAGCGCATGACCTCTTGACCCTAGTTTCACATCCTTAATACCAACAGCAGCTGGGCCTTACTATTATCTCCTATAATAACATTAAGGGTGAACTGAATGGGGATGGCACAGCCTGCTACAATCTTGGCAGGCTAATATATTTCTAAGCAGTCTGACATACTTTTCCTCTTATTAGTTACATATACTGTAGTGGTCGGTTTATATTTGTGAGTATGCATCAACATTGCTTCATAAAACTTGCTGACTTTTCATCAGGACCATTAAGTCTTCATTTGGTAATCGAAGAAGCTAAAGACAACTGAATTGCCATGAAGCAGCAGTAAATAACAACTGCTTGTTGTAGTTGGTATTGTTATTGTGCTAAGAAGCTTAACTTTCACTAGTTTTGAAAATTGAATTATATTCACATGAGTCAATCAAGATCATGAAGTTTAATGCTCAAAGGTGGTGGTATATTTACAAAGTGTAATAATTCTGTATTGAATGACTCCGAAACCCCCCTGTTCCCTTATAGCAATAAATATGGAGGTCAGAGCCCCATACCCACCCCTCCTGTTATTCACCACTGACATAATAGTAAACATGGTTAAAAATATTGACTTGAATGATATTTTTTTATTTCAATAGTTCATAAGTACAAAGAATATAATATGATGAACAAATTCTCAAGCAGTCATGCCTTAATGCTGAGACACACAAAGTCCTGGAAGAATGCAATGACATAATTTCTTTATATTAAACTAATTGCAGACATCTCAGATCCTCCCAGTGAATTGAGAATATCTTTGAATGGTCATTCATTGATGACTTCATGGGATTATAGAATCATTCCTACGGTATCTGTTATCTTCACTATTACTCTCACATTCTTGAGTCCCAGTCAATTGAAAGACATCACTGAGTATGTGACTGATACTGACTCCTATAACTTCACACTGGAAGGATTGAGGTCATGTGATCCCTTTACCATGTGTATCACAGCTACTAATATAGTAGGACAAAGTCCACCTTCATGTTTGAACAAGACCCTACCTTACATACCTTCTACAAATGATATTGAATATTCATTATTTAGAGTGGGAGACTCCTACTCATTAAATCTGACTATACAAGTATGTATATGTAATATAATATACAATAGTATCTGATTCTAATTACTTTGTTAAATGTTTAGATGGCAAATTGTTCACTAGATGGTAATAATATGTTGTATGCTTTGCTTCAAGCTCAAAATACAGCTCAGCCTACATTGTCATCAGAAGTTGTTCTATCTAACTCAGTGGTGACAGCTTTTTTTCCTGGTATAAATGTAAGCTTAATTTACAACTTAACTATTATATCAAACAACAGCTTAGGAATAGCATTCTCTGAATCTCAGCAATTCTGTAAGTTTATGAGCATTTGCTAAGCATACATCCATTATATGTACATATCGTCTCATTATTAGGTACAAATGACATTGAAGGAGTTAATATTTGCCCTACAATGAGTGGAAATTATAGCATATCATGTGACTATATCATAGGATGTAATTATAGTGGATGTATCTTTGAATTATCATCAACTAAAAGTAATCTCAATGGTTCTATAATAGGAAAGAATTATGTGGTAGTGAGTATTGATGTAAGCACACAATATAACCTCACTGTCACTGATATAAATGGAGATGATGTGGTTATGTTACGGAAACTTGATATTGAATCCATTTTTGTATGCTCTGTTATGACAGGTAATGCAATTCACTGAAACTACATTATTATTTAATATTGATTATATAATACAGAACCAACTGTTACTGATGATAAACCAACCATTGCTAGAAATAGAAGCAATGTAATTGTGATAGTTGTATGTATAGTGGTAGTTATTGTGGCTATTATTGTGGTCATATCTGTTATCCTACTAATGATTTACCTGCGCCACCATGGTAAGCCAAATGATTATAATATTATGAATTATCATCAACTAAATAGTAATATCAATGGTTCTATAAGAGGAAATAATTATGAGTTAGTGAGTATTGATGTAAATACTCAATATAAACTCACTGTCACTGATATCAAAGGAGATGATGTGATTTCAATACAACAATTGCATGTTCACTTTTTTATGGTCAGGAGGACAAAAAAATATTTTTGTGGTAACTATTATTCATATGATCAATGTTTTTAAGCAGGTGCTGAAACCACATCTTTAAGTTTAGCAATAATTAGTAATAATAGCATTGCTGTTTTGGTGCCTGTTTTGATAATTATAGTTATACTGGTGTCTTTTGTCTCTTTTGTATTTCGAATTAGTAATTGTAAGATACAATGATATGGCAAGGATTATTACATGAATGATTGTGTTGTCAATAGATAAGTATCCTTGTAAAACCGGTGGAAGGTAAGTATCCAGCAAATTTTTATGTCAATATTTTACTAAAATTTACTTGTATGAAGATCTGATGCAAAGAAAACAAAAGCTACAGATGTACGTATTTAAATACGAAAAATACTATAGCTACATGTGTCAATGTAATTCAATTATTGCATTAGATCGATATTCTACAAGCATTGCCTATGTACATTATTGAGAAAACATGTTAAATTACATTATACTTTAATTAAATAGAAGTAGAAATAAAACTAAATAGGTAGCCAAAAATATGTGACTTTAAATTAGCTGATATTCAGTGGTTTTAACTTGAATTTATTCATCAAATATATCTATATTAAATACAGATTAACTGAAAATTTTATTAAATCGGCAAATAAAAGTAGAATGAGAGAAAATAATGATTAATAATTTGTGAAATGCTTTCACGTTATATTTAGATTTCTCTTCAGTATGACAACAATGTATCATATGGTGTAGTTAATGTCATATCTACTCCACCAATTCAAGAATTCACCTGTGAGACTAATCTGTCATATGACATCGTTAAGAAAAAAGATCATTCCACTGTATCACAGTCTAGTCCTACTCCACTTTATGAAAGTATACAATAAAACAAAGTTAGATCTCATGACAATGATTCACTTACATGTTATAATTTGTCATTAATGTTGGGCGTTTTTTTTTTTTGTTAGTTTATAATTGCTGAACAAAAATCACAACTTATTATATTATTATCAGTTATGCAAATGCAAATTTGTTGCAGCATAAACTAAGCTTTAATATAGTTCTGTGTCTTCCTCTGTATATTTGTGATACTGGCTCAAAATGTGACACTTAGTTAACAAACATAAAACAATCCCATTATTATTGCATAGATTTGGAAAAATACAATTCAAATTTTTGTACGTACTGATTCTTACATGAGTATTCTCTAGTGATCAGTTTTGGAAACTAATCAAGTTGTTTATACCTTACAAAAAAATTACTTTCAATATAGCTAAAATTGTACTGTAATATTATACTTTTGTCTGAAGTAACAACTAGATAGCTACCATATAAAATTTAGTGAAGAGTTTTTAAAATCTACTTGGATGACCAGAATACTAATAGACTATGTAGATAGTATACTGTGCAAATAGTATTTTGCATCGTTATAAACCAATCATATGTAAAATATCTGAATCAATCCTATGATGACGCACAACTCAGAGTGTGTAATAGAGTTAATAGACATAAGATACCACAGGACTGAAGTATACTTATGCTTATGTAATACAATGTATGAAGAAAAAACGATTGTAAAAGAACTTTTTGTGTTACCCTTATAAATAATTTTTAATTAACCAAGCATTAAAATAAAGACGAAAACTTTCTATATGATGTGGAAACTTAATAGAGAAGGGAAATCTTACTTGTTTGGCTTTCTTTATACCAACCGACTTAGATAAACATGTTGGTAGAATCCAAACACAATTATGGACAAAACTAAAACATTTTTGACTCATTGCTCTTGGGTTATTCTGTGTTCATAAATCCCAACATTTATGTCGGTGTTGGTATAAAATTTAGGATTATAGGTTCTCTTCACTAGTATAGTATTAATAAGAATGCTTCAGTCTGTAATGAAATTGAAGCCCTGCCAGCCACCTCTGTGTCTAACATCAGAAGGTCAATCATGCAACTCATAAAAATGAATTAATAAAGTTATATAATCAAAGCATTGACAAAGAATAACTATTTGATATGCCATGAAGGATGAATTTTGTGACCTTGTGTATTTATTATTAAATTTTTTATAATATTTTTAAGTAGTTGTTGACCGTCAAAACTTATCCATAAAATGTACCCATAGTTAAGCTTTATCTATTATTAATCATGACTATCATGTCGCTCATAATACTCTATGCTAGTTCATTTACTAATGAGGGAGTAAGCACCATACTTAAAGTAAAACTTAGGGAATCTATCATGTTTACAAGACTTGTAAAATTTAGCATAACAGTGCATAATAGTTTGTGTTATCAACTGAAAGTATCATATTCTATTTTATAGTGTTTGATAAAGTTGCAATAATACTTTTATTTTTAACCACTTCTCAAAATCATTTCTAACTGCGTTTATTGTTCTATTTCTATCTGTAATTCATTATGAAATGATTAATTGTTACAATTAGTGATTCCTTACTATAGACCTACTTTTATTTTCAACCATCAAGTTAACATATTTTTATAACAGTAATTATGTATATAGTACTTATTGCATGAGTCAGAGTGTGATATGCCCAAATATTTCACTAGCAAAAACACAAAAAACAGACAAGCTATAGGCTGGCTGTCACTACAATTAGCTCATCAGAGTTTACTTAGCTCGGAAATACAGCTTGAGGTTACACTGTGCGATGATTGTGTATCTAAAAATAACATTGTAAAGATGTCTAGCATGATAACTGAAGTTGCTATCTAGTTACCCAAGATTTAGTATGACTATGCTGTTGTCTATTTAATTTATCAGGGAAAATGATATCAAAGGTACTGCACATATTTTTAAGCTAAAGTACTAAGGAGTAATAAACAGCTAAAAACACCGTGACACAAGAGAGTCGAGTGTCACAGAATCAGTCATTAAGTCTCCTTCCCATCTATACTAGCATTATGATTTAATTCTTCTCATAATTAATAGTTCATTAGCTAATACTTAGAATTGAAACTCACTACAATTACATTCGAACTATAAGTTGATAGTTCCACAGCACCTGATATTTAATAAGTTATTATGAGACAAATGACATCATAGCCACTTGGTCATATAGATCTATGGCAACAAGATGTAGAAAAACAATTATTCCACTCACTGATGTTACCACTGTGTATATTATTTAATAATGAAGCAGATAATTTATCACATAATATCCATGTAATATCATAAATACAAGAGTGTTGATCATGTCATTAAGGGTGGCCGCACATAGCAACGCGTACCGCCAGTAGATCCGTACATTAATTTATTCCCCGCCAATACCCCACCATTCGATAATACGCGAGTAGGAACAATCGCGCAGTAGTAGCAGAAGTATACTTTGCGAAGTTGTGGTGTTTTAGTTTAGCTTCTTGTTGTCTCATATTTGTTTACAGCAACTCTCCATACGTCGTCTGAGCTCACGCGGCAAGGTGCACCAGGCTGTCTCTCCTCCAGTAGCCGTTCTCCAGACTCTGCGCACCTGAACTCAAGCGGATGGGTCCACCAGGCTCGATTTCAGCGGAGCGAAGACTTCCCAAGCTGCGCAGATCTAATACCTTTACCTCTGGCTATCTACAATAAACTGCTCTCTCTTCTGACTCTCTTTTTATTGTTGTATTGATGTTTGTTTACTCTTGAAATAGGCGGGCTCATTTTAGAACCAATACAAACTACATGTAATTGAAAAAAAAATTGCTCGCGTACTCGTAGTACGAGATATGGGGGTGGGGCTATTTCTTAAGTATTGCGAGTGGAATTAAAGTTCCAATATATGCATTTTTTCATCTCTAAAATTTGAACTTTTTTGTGTAATGACAATTATAGTATAGAATGGCAATAATAGGAGCAGTGTAGATATTTCCACTGTAATTTTTTTATTGGATATATAAATGACAGTGAGTTAGGCAATAACGAAATGAATTTATTCACAGCAAATATTAAAATGTACTGTATTAATAGCTAGTGTCTAATAATTTTATAATTAATTGTTAATGTTTATAATTGTATTAAGCTTGACAGAAAGTTATGTTTTCTTACAAAATTCATAACTATTTACATTCCATAATATAGATATGATAAACTTTAAGTTTGAATTTTAATAACATGTTTATGATTACATTTGCACATATAGTCAATATTATGTAATGATACACAACCCAATTGTGTATGTTGGGAAAGTCAGTCAAGTTGACACATTGTAAACTGTCATACTGACATTATGAATACACTCTTGCTTTGGTCAATATGGCAAACATTGACTGTTGATTTCGGTGTCACTCACTTGTAGCTAAGTAGATTATTCACATGATCATTATTTAACTTTGTCAAATAATTTCGTCTAATTGCAGTTCTTTTATTGTTAGCTGCCTATCTAGGTTCTGTAAGCGTGGAGACCATGTTCAAACATTAGCGGGTCAAAAAAATTATACATTTGTGTGCAGCAATAAAGCCATTGAATTTTTTAAAAAAGCACTAACATAATTATATCAAACTCCAAATAGAGAACAGTCCTAACAAAGGGCGTTGCTACAGATAGACTTTGGAGACTCGACTGTAAAACAGAAAGGAGTCGCTAAAATATCACACTCAATAGATTACCAAGTAACCATCGCAATCTCCCAGTTGCTGACGGTGCAAACGCATCTTGCCGCGTGTCAGTTGACCGGACCCTCCTGAGAGCAATGGATAAAGGGTCTCGCTATGCAGGACTATCCTACAAATAAATAGTCTCAGGTAGCCTGACTCTCTACGACCCTTCACCCGCTGTAGCGGGTAGAGGGTGTTAAAGGGTTTTGCTCCGCGAGATTAGCACGTAAACGGGTGTGAAAATTACGTTTTATTCCAGTTTGGATAGAGTACCTGAACCAGGTGTATGAGATTGCTAATTATTGGGAGAGTCAGATGTGTTTAAGTTTTTTAAGGTTCACGCCTGATTCAGAAGTCTTGGATCGTTGCAATTACTCATAGTAGTAATTGAACCTGCTTGATTATATGGCCACTCCTTGCTCTCCCGTCATTGTAAGTATAATGATTGAGTGTCAATGTATGTTTTACTAAATATTATGCTATCACAAAGAAGTTTAGGCTTCAAGTTTGTGGAGATGTGAAGTACCATGATTACAGCATTACTTCATTTCATAGTTCATCAGAATCAATCTGATAAACTATGAAGTAATGCCAACTAGCAAACAGATATATAAATATATTTATTGTTTGTACCTATTGTGCAGGTAGCAAGTTATATAAATCACTTGCTGGACATCTATTAGCTGTGGAGAACTCTGCTAATTTCACACCTACAAAAATTAAAGTTGGACTATCATATTCTCAACATAATATGTGCAATATATCTAGCATAGGGTTTTCTGGGGTGTAGAATCACGTTCTGACATTCTTTTTTAAGTAGTTATTTTAATGTTTTAATTACTCAAACTATTTGGTGTAATTATTTAAATATGATTAAATACAACATACGTCTTTTTTATATCGTGGAAGCTTTTGTTATATTTTAACATCATAAATAATTTGTTGAAATATTTCTGATGCACTACAATTGGACATAAATTGCTCTTGGTTGATTTGGTTTCATTATTTATCTTCAATCATCTGACTGGGTCATCATGAACACGGCCGTGCTAAGCTTTTCATTTTATGAACAAATATCTTGATTAGTCATTCATTCCTTGAGTCAGACTATCTGTCTCAAACTACTTCAATCCAGTAAAATCCATATTTGCATGCTGCCAGCTTCTTGAAAACAAAAGTTCAACATAAAAACAATTTACCCAATTATTATCAAAAGCTCAGGTAAGTTATTGTGGATATTAGAGTGGCTCTAAAAATTGTATTTGAAGAGAAGAAGTTAGATTTTTCACACTTGATATTGCTATATTTTGTATCAAAAGATTGCTGTAAATTCTGGCTCACTTTGGACAAATTCTCCGGTATTTTGCTCTAAATTAAAGAGCAAATATCATGTTCAACATGATGGAAATAATTTTTATTACTACTATCAATGCTGTCTATTCCGGCTTCAATCTCCTTGGCTACTTTTTTAATAGCTTCACTCATGTCATCGGTATCATCAGGAATTGCATGGAATAATTGTATTGCACTTGATTTGAATGCTAATAGTGATTAAAATCCTGGAGATGATAAATTAATACTATCACATTAAATATTTCAGCCACCTTTGATTTTTAGCAATCTCCTGGAAAACTGCAATCTCCTGGAAAACTCACATTCTCCTGGAAAACTCACATTCTCCTGCAATAAAAACTTGACATAATTTTCCATCACATTATAGAATAACAGAATCATAAGTGTGGTGGAAGCAGCAGGGAGAGAACCAAGTAGGCTGCCACCAGAGTGTCAGAGAGCACTTACACAACCCTTTCACTGACCCTTAGCTAGCCAGCTGCTGCTGTTTAAAGCAGAACAGAAGGTTCACAAGAGTTAAGTGTGGTAGTTGTACTCAAGCATGACACTGAGAAACACATGCTCAGACCAGCCATTATATATAAAACCAGTCTGGGCATGCTCAATAAAAGTCAGGTGACACAGGAAAGGAATGATGCAATGGGAAGTGGGAGATAAATGGAATAAGTAATTAGCTAGTACAGAAACAATAGAATAATAAGGCATGCTAATAATCTAATAATAATAATGTGGGCAATTCAGCGAGACCAGCTGTTGTGTTACAAATATCATTGTTGTCGGTGTTTTTTTGGTATTGTATGGAGGTTCCGGATCCTAACCTGGGAGGGATCGTTCAGTATGTGACACGTAGAATTCCACGTGTGTGCTTGTACTGCTTTTCATTTTCAAATTACACTTTCTCAATACAACAGTGATTGTTTATCTCATGGACAGTGTGGAGTATACATACCAGGGGTTCATACAGTGGGAGGCTAGCCCTGGGATCCCCACCTAGAATTTTGGGAGTTGAATAGAAATAACAGTTTTGGAAGCATTTATTTTTGGTCTGATATTGTATCCCATTATGTTCCTATCATTACTGAGCCGTTTAGAGCATAGGATCGAACACTGATCATCAGTGTGAAGTATAGACTCTTATGCAAATGTGTGTAGGTTCCAAAAAATGAGTGTGGCGAAGTACACTCGGAGCCCCCCCCCTCCTCCCCCCCAAACAAAAATCCTGTATGAAACCGCATACAATACATCATAAAGTTGCAATTATATAGGAGCATGAATAATTTGTTGTTTGTATTACAAATATCTTTGTTGTCTGTGTTTTTGTGTATATGAAATTGTTTTGTAGTGGAGCTCGAGGTCCAATGGCATATGTTCCTTGTGGACACTCATAGATGTCTCCTACATTATCACAATCAGCACCACACACAACAAACAACATATTTTATTGTTGAACTAATATAATATTGGTATAAAATGTATCAAACAATATTATTTCTATTTTATTTTATTTTTTTATTGATGGGAAAAGTGGATTTTTTTGGGAAAAAAATTTTTTTTTTTGGAAGTATTAGTAGATGGCCTAAATATTATTCAATTTTCTCAATCAAAAAATGAGGGGAATCCCAAACTCTTGGTCTATTTAGTGATATATGGTTGCTATGGGGTTTTCCCAGCCAGCATCGAGTTAAAAAAATAAAACGGTAATACTCTATTCCGCGGTCGAAGATTAGATTTTTCCGTGCGCGTCGAAACAATTCAGGAACGAGAGGGTTAAAGTCTGATCCAACTCTTGACCAGTGGAGACAATGGGCAGACCAGTCTAAGAATGGTTATTTTTGGGATAAAGAATTGATGAAAAGAAATGGTTAACGAATAGTGGCAGTGAAAGGTGTGTACTAGTTGTGCCTAAAGAATGCAGGCAGTCTGTGCCAGTTTTAGCTCACAATAATTTTGGTCATATGGGTGACAAGAAATGCAAGTATGTAATAGCTCAGAAATTCACATGGCCAGGTATGATGTCAGATATAATGAAATGGTGTAGAAGTTGTGTGACATGTCAGAAACAGAGTAAAGTCAAACCTAGAAGAGCACCTACGGGAATAACACCTATTGCAACTGAACCTTTTGAGAGTGTAGCTGTAGACTTGGTAGGACCCTTTCCCAGGTCTAAGTCAGGCTATAAATACTTATTAACCATGATATGCTTAGCAAGCAGAAATCCTGAAGCACTGCCACTAAAGTCAATAACAGCAGATGAGGTAGCAGAAGGTTTGGTGGAGTTATTTTGCAGACACGGTGTGCCCAGACAGTTGCTGTCAGATCAAGGAAAAAAATTTAAGAGTGCATTGTTCAAACAGTTGTGTTCTAAATTAAAGATTCATAAGCTGCAGTCCTCCCCATATCATCCACAATCAAATGGAACAGTAGAGAGATTTCATGGAACCTTGATCCCCATGCTCAGAAAAGCCTTGGTTAAAGGAATAGACTGGGAAAGCCAAATAAAGTACTGTCTGTATGCTATCAGAACAACAGATTATATTTATAGTCATGGCTCATAATAATGAAAGCCCTTATTTTAGATACATAGCTGTTTAACTGCTGAAATAACTCCTGCCCCTTTTCTGTCTAAATGACTGGCATATTGTATTGAGAACCTGCAGGAAATTCATAGTGTCATAGATTTTCATTGCAACTTTAATTAATCCTGGTATTTAAATATTTGTGACAGTCTATGGGGAAAGGGGGCACTTCACTTAAACCCAAAAAATTGAGTTTTTTATGCTAATAAAAAGCTACAATTTATCTCAACTTAGTGCTGAAATACTGGATTATTGTACTTCGAGAACGAGAGAGAATAAAAAGTAGCTTGTCTTTCCACGGCACGCTTGGGGTCTTTTAAGTTGTTTCGGCATTTGAAATTTGGCGTAGACTTAGAGTAAGGGTCACTAAGACTAATTCTGCAAAAAACAAAAACAGGAGAAAGAAAGAATTTTTCCTATGACTTACTTCTGGAGCCTATATCTCAATTTTTGCGTGAAGTGCCCCCTTTTCCCATAGACTGTCACATTTATTAGCTTAGTAGCATTAAAACTAGTGGTGTGCTTGAGCACAAATGGCGAGCGAGCCTTAAACTACACTGTGGGCTTTTGTGGGTCGCCGCTCGCACTAGACTCAGAGGAGATTCACTTTACTCATGGACTCGAGGAGGGCGCAAGGTACGCTTCCACCAGAGTTCTTCCCCAGCCCCAACAATTGACTGAATAGAGTTTTAAATATATGTCTAAAAAGTGTAAAGTACGAGGTAGAACTGAACTTAAAATGATGCACAATGCTTATATAGAGAATTGGGAACACGTCAACAATATGACACACGATGACGTGACTTCCTGCACTACAGCGTTTCGTTCTCACTGCAGCGCAGGCACGAACAACACATGACTCTGTGAACAAACAATTAACGCTTAAGGGTGCCCGCACATAGCAACGCGCACTGCCCGTAGATCCAGACATTAATTTATTCCCGGACATTAATTTATTCCCCGCCAATACCCCACCATTTGATAATACCCGAGCAGAAACAATCGCACAGTAGTAGCAGAAGTATACTTTGCGAAGTTGTGGTGTTTTAGTTTAGCTTCTTGTTGTCTCATATTCGTTTACAGCAACTCTCCACCATACGTCGTCTGAGCTCGCGCAGCAAGTTGCACCAGGCTGCCTCTCCACCAGTAGCCGTTCTCAGGACTATGCGCACCTGAACTCAAGTGGATGGATCCACCAGGCTCGATTTCTGCGGAGCGAAGACTTCCCAAGCTGGCAAATGTAATACCTTCACCTTTGGCTATCTCCAATAAACTGCTCTCTCTTCAGACTCTCTCTTATTATTGTTGTATTGATGTTTGTTTACTCTTGATATAGGCGGGCTCTTTTTAGAAACAATACAAACTAATTGAAAAAAAAATTGCTCGCGTACTCGCAGTACGAGATATGGGGGTGGGGCTATTTCTTAAGAATTGCGAGTGGAATTAAAGTTCCAAATTTTGGGTCAGTTTTTCTTGGAATCTAATAATGAGAATGACACAAAAATTTTATACACGGGTAAACCAAAAAAAAATGAACTGCACTACAGCGAGAATTTTTCAATATCTTATAAATAGAAAAAATTGAGAATATATCATAAAGTAATATTGAAATGGATAAGAACTCGCTGTCTTGCAGTAGAGTATCGGCTCGGCTAGTAGTGCACCAAATTGCGGAGCTCCAACTTACCGCACCGCTCCAAAAACGTGCCCCAAAGTTTTATAACCAGGCCCCGATATTTCCTCCAGATTCGCTCTAAAATTAGTGAGAGGCTCCTTCGGCAGGTACTTTGTCCTTGTGTTGTAGTGGAGAAGCCCCTGTAAGTATACAATAGTATTAATCGTGCATAGCAACCATCAACAAAAAATTACGTAGACGGTGTGCGGGCACCCTTAATCAAGAAAACAAGTGATTGCACAAACAACGGATGTATGGAAACATGTTTACAACATAAGATAATACAACAATAAAATATAGCAATAACATAAAAGTTCTAAGTTCACTTGAGCGATGAGGTGGGGAAGATGCCACACCTCTCTTATGCCCGACCCACATCTCCCCCGCATAAGCTTCGAACTCCGGGCGAAGCTGACGAACAATGGGAGGGCCAAGATTGGCGAGAGAAGCCATCAGCATTGGAATGATCTTTCCCTGCACGATGGACGATTTTCACTGGTAGATCTTGCAGTATGAGAGCAAATCTCAGTAGCCTTTTGTTCAACCCCTTTCCACTCTGCAGGGCTAAACATGCCATATGATCTGTAACAATCTTCAACTCTTTACCATATACTAGCCGGTCGAAAAATCGAATCGAGGCCACGATGGCCAAACTTTCCAGTTCTGTAACCGAGTAATTTTTCTCAGAAGGTCTCAGTTGGCGGCTGTAGAACGAGACAGGAAATTCGACACCGTCACGAATTACGTGGAGATAGGCACCAATGCCGTCACCCGAGGCGTCAGTGTAAAATACTAAGTCTTCATCTGGTCTGGGTACACAGAGCACAACATGGTCAGCCAACAATTCCTTTAACTTACCGAATGCGTCATCCATTCCCACTGTCCAGTCAACCTGATAGGGAGCACGAAGAGAGACAGAGGGAGTGAGAGCGGATGAGAGCTGGCCAAAACCTGGTATGAACACAGGACATGGCACCAAAAATGACTTCATATCCTTTTTATTCACGGGTTTCCTATATGCCAAAAGGGAATCAACCCTACACTGAGGTATAGACAAACCACCGCCACCAATGGTGTGACCCAGGTAAGTGAGATATTTTCTGCCGAAGCAGCACTTCTTCATCTTGATAGTAAAACCTGCTGTATTAAGACAATCAATGACACGCTTAATGTCAAGTAAGTGATTGTTCCAAGAACTACTGAATTATTACAACATCATCAATGTAGTTACAGCTTACATCACTGACTGGTACCAACACTGCTACCACTGCTGCCTGGAACACAGCAGGAGCGTTTTTGAGTCCAAAAGGCATTCGGACATATTTAAACTTCCCTAAGGGACACACAAACGTTGTCAGGTTACTAGACCTTTCCTCCATTGCTATCTGGTGGAAACCAGAGGATAAATCTAGGGTAGACAAGCAAGTATTTTGACCTACTTTCTGCAGGATCTCATCCAGAGACGGGACCCAGTAACGAACTAGTGGTGTGACTGCATTCAGTTGACGGAAGTCAACACAAATTCTCACTGACCCATCCTTTTTTCTCACAGGTACCAAGGGGGAGGACCAGAGGGCGCTCGGCCCAACAATTATACCATCATTAAAAAGTTTTGACAGCTCGGTCTTCACTGCCTGTTCTATCCCAACAGGAATATTCCTACCCTGCTGGGAGACAGGTGTAGCATGCTCCGACAATACAATATTACATGTAGCAATCGTACACAACCCTGGCCTGTCACTAAACGAGCCAGAAACACCGTCAAGGACTTCATTTAATTGCTTAGTATTATAACCATCACACTTGTCAGCACTAAGCAAAGGAGAAGGATCTAATAAGTGAGGATCAATACCAGTATCTTCTGCTACTAGAGTAACAGCACAAACATTTATAGGTCTTTCAACACAAGTTTTGAGATTATTTATATGGGCTAACCTAGTGGGATGCCCATCACCCTTACTGACTTTAAAAGTGACCCGGGAAACCTTTTCAACAACTTTGTA
>WLWD01001284.1_pt1 | contig 36550 bp, 28 predicted proteins | sample 6712731 | NCBI WGS metagenome assembly WLWD01 (sample SAMN12718690, study PRJNA576275) | sponge metagenome | isolation source: marine sponge | host: Mycale hentscheli | place: New Zealand: South Island, Marlborough, Capsize Point | collected 2014-11-01 | reverse complement strand
ATTTGAACTTACGGAGTCAGAGTCTACTACCTTGCAATCTGAAGCTAAATCATCTCAGTCTAAAGCTACAACAGTACAATGTGGAGGTACACCAATGCAGCGTGAAGCAACACCTGGGCAGTCTGATGCTATATCAATGCACTGTGAAGATATGTCAACACAATATGAGGCTGCAGTAGTGCAAAGTGAATGTACACCTCCAGGGCAGTCTGAAGCTCCTGAGCAGTGTGAAGGTACACCTGTATTTGAAACTACATCAATACAATATGAAGATACACCAGTGCAGTCTGTAGCCTCAATGCCATCTAACCAAAATTCAGACCAAATTATTGAAAGCTGTTTCTGTTGTAGCTCAACCTCTGAAATTTCTCAACCTACTGATTCTTATATTCTGGCAAAAACACAGCGAAGCTATGGTACAGGTAAAAATACTCACAACAGATGTTTCATGGCTGTATGGTATAAAACTTACCCTTGGCTTCACTTGTGTCGAGTATCTTTGAAGGCTTTTTGCTATTATTGTAAATATGCTAAATTTTCTCATGCTATTACCAGTAATAAGGCTGAGCGAGCATTTTCGGAAGAAGGATTTTGTAATTGGAAAAAAGCTCTAGATCGGTTTAAAGCACATGAACTCTCACATGCTCACAGAGATGCTCTTTTTGCTTTTAATGCATCTAAAAGTAAACCCATTGGCCATCAGCTTCAAAAGCAATCTGATGAAATTACCAAAAAGAGGAGAGAAAGTTTGCTTAAACAACTCCGTGTGCTGCGTAGTTTGTTACGTCAAGGCATTCCCATCCGGAATGACCATGCTGGGGGCTCCAATTTATCAGTAATCCTTGACCAGGTAGCAGCAGAATCAGCTTGGGTAAATGAATGCAAGTACCAATCACCTTTAATAGTAAATGAGCAAATAAAAATTATGGCCAACAAAGTGTTGCATTCTCTGTTGAATGACATACAGCCCCAACGTCTTTTTTCTCTGCTTGCAGATGAAACTAGAGATGTCTCAAATAGAGAACAGTTGATCATTTGTATTAGATGGGTGTCTGATTCTTACGAAGTGCACGAAGATGCTGTGGGATTAGTTCAACTTGAAAACACCACAGCTCAGACCATTTATATGGCATTGAAGAATGCCTTACTTGCTTTAGGTCTACAGTTTGAAAATTGCAGAGGTCAAGGTTATGATGGGGCCAGCAATTTTCAAGGTCATTTGACAGGTGTGGGTAGAAGATTTGAAGATAATTTCCCTTCAGCTATACCTGTGCATTGTTTGGCTCACTGCATTAATCTGAGTGTACAGCAAGTAGCTCACAAAGTCAAGTCTATCAAAGAAGGACTCAATTTTGCTATGGACATGATCCAATTAATAAAATTATCACCAAAAAGGGAAGTTGTTCTGGAGAAAGTTAAACAACAGCAGGAATTATCTAGTAATGCTTCAAAAGTAAAGTCTTTGTGTCCTACAAGATGGACAGCACGAACTGGAGCTATGCAAGCTATAATTGACAATTATGTACCCTTAAGAGAAACGATGGAGATTTCTTCACAAGGCATGGATGATTGCTCTAGGCGAGCAAATGGAATGCTATCACTCATGGATAAATTTTCCACGTATTTTGGATTAGAACTTTCAATATTAATATTCAGCATGATTGAACAACTTTCAATCAACCTTCAAGCTAAAGAGACTAATGTTGATGACTGCTTTTTGGCTGTAGACTTGTGTATTAAATCCCTTGAAAGGCTTCGAACAGACGTCAAATTTAAACACTTTTATGATACTGTAGTATTAAAGTCATCCAAAGTTTCTTGTGATCCTCCTGTTCTTGCAAGACAAAGGCAAGTGCCAAGAAGATTGGATGATGGAGCACCACAGCATTCCTTCAGTTCCGTAGAAGAATATTATCGAAAAGAATATTTTGAAGCGATTGATACTGTCAAGGGAGATCTTCATAGAAGATTTCAACAAGAAAATTTTCTTTTCATAAGAAGTGTTGAGGCATTATTGATCGATAGTGCAAATGGAAAAAACATATCTCTCTCTCCAAGATTTAAGAAGCTGTATAAGAATGATATAGACATGGATAAACTCATCATTCATTTAGAAGCACTTCAAGATGTGGTGAGATCAGCACATTTGGACAATATTGCAATCAAGCAGGTGACTAGAGTAAATACACTTTGCGATATTTTCAACAACCAACCTTGCCTCAAAACTATTTTCACAGAAATCCATACTCTATTAAGACTTTATCTTACTATTCCAGTCACTACTGCCTCAGCTGAACGTAGTTTCTCAGCTCTGAAGAGAATTAAAACATATCTACGCAACACCATGACACAGGAGAGATTAAATCATTGCATGCTTCTACATATGCATCATGAAAAAACTGATGAGCTGGACCTGGTCCATGTAGCGAGGGAATTTGTTTCAGTATGTGAAAGAAGGAAGAATTTCTTTGGAAATTTTTAAATCCAGACCCATGTATAACTGTGTTTTTATAACTGGTCATATATTTACACTTGTATATTATATTTCACAATTTACTAACATCAAAAATAAAAAAATAAATACTACATAATGGCCACGAAGTTCGGCCCCCCCAATCATTTTCATGTTCTTACTCCACTGAGTAATCTTACTTAGGAGGTTGTAGTTACTTATCAGACTGGAGGCCCGATGTTCTCACACAGCCATTTATAGATCATGCAATCTCTTACACCCTTTTTTTTTTTCTGTCCCAACAGAGTAAGAAGGCAATGATATGGAAGGACAAATTAAAGCCATGAGAAAGATTCCTGCTATGCTATGTTTGGGTGGACAAGCTTGGCATTTGAAGATATGAACCCACTCCTAATCTGTTGTAGTTCTAATCTAATAGTTGAATCTGTACACCTAATAGTGGTTTAGTGGGACTATGTACTATTCAAAGACGGCAGAGGTGAGGAGGAGAGGGTAGGGATGGGGGGATCGGATGATACCAGTGGGAATACTTACCTAATATTACAAGTAGCAAAGTCCATACAAGCATAACACGAGTCATTTCAGCTGACGATACTCCTATGATGGCGTTAATACGATATTTCATGTTAGATGTATTTATACTGTTAACGGTGCTGCGACATAGCAACGCGCGTGCACCAGAAATACCGGATGCTCAGTAGAATTTTTCTACTCTGCTAATCAATTATTTCAATTTCTTTCTCAGCCTTCCTTTACTCATTAGATGTATTCTCTCTCTTTCATAGGGTTTTTTCAAACATTTATTTGTAGTTATAGCACTTTGATACTTACAATCCATATTAGCAAAATATATTATTACACATCATTTAGCCACTGATTTTTCAATGTCTTTGACTTTCATTCACTAGATTGCCATAAAGTCTGTTCATTGCTCAAGCAGCATTCGTGGTGAAACTGATCTGACTAAGTTCAAACGTGAAAAAAATAGGTCTAAAATTTATCAAATAGAAACGTCAAAAAAAAAATTCGCCTTCCACCGTTTCATTATCAACAAATCAAAAATTTTTGCGGCCAACAATCGTGTTCGTCAGAGTGGTCAATTGGTTAAAATCCAGATGGCTACCAGTTAGTATCACACATCAGAGTATAGTAGCATGTTTTTCTAAATAATGCTTCAAATGGACATAATGCTCAGTTCTCCAGAACATAGAAGAAGCAAGGAACCCTCAAGCCTCTTGTTCGAGCCTTACACATTGCATACTAAAACCACACCTACAAGTACGTGTAGTCTGGGTTAGCCGGCTACCCTGTACCTTCTATTGTTGGGGTGGCGTGGGGTAGGAAAGGGTCTGGTCCCTATGGGGTCCTACTTGTGGTCAGTGTTGGGTAAAACCCTTTAATTAAGAGCATTAAGCTCAAGCCCTTTATTGCTGCCACTAAAGCATGAGAAGACGTTTATAGTGCCAGAGTTATGCACTCTGCTGCAGTGTATGTAGTTCTTGACATGCAAGCCACCTAGCCCTTGAAAGAGTGAAAGTTATAGCTAGATTCTATTAATCAATAATTCCTGTAACATACAGTAATTTTTCCGATTATGTAACGGGTTTAATTATAGATAGATATCAGTTATCGGTTGAATCCTCTATCAGTACACCTCTACAAAATTATTGTAACCTTTCCAGGTTGTTGTTGTTGTTTTTGCTTATTTTGTTATTTTTTTGTCATGATTATGGTTATTTTTTCAATACTAATCTGGTTTTATCATGTGATTTTCAGGTGACTATGGAGTGGTGGACTCACCTTTGGCTGAATGAGGGATTTGCCACTTGGATAGAGTACCTCTGTGTTGACCACACCCACCCTGAGTTTGACATTTGGACCAACTTCCTCAGCCGCGAATATGCCAATGCCCTTGGGCTTGACTCTCTCTCCAACTCACATCCCATAGAGGTTAGAGGTCAACATAGGATAGGTGCATGCACATTAAGTTTTTTTTGTTTTTTGTTTGTTTGTTTTCTTTGTTGTTGTCTTTTGTTTGTTTAATTCTTTGTTTGGCATTCCAATTTACTATATAATCAATTCTTTTTGTTTAAAGGATTGAATGCTGAACGCAGTGCAGATAATCAAAAGCTTTTTATTTCACTAAACTACAATTAAACACGGATGTTTTTAGTGAGCTATTTAAATTTGTTCTAAGAGGTGATCCACCCAAAGTTATAGCGCTGTCTTGTTAGACTATCGTGGTTTTATGTGTGTGTGTGTTTACATACGTATATATGTTTGTTTCTCAGGTTCCTGTAGGTCCTCCGTCTGAAGTAGAAAAGATATTTGATGCCATCTCTTACTCCAAGGGATCCTGTGTTATTAGGATGTTGCACGACTGGATTGGCGTTGAGGTGTGTGTGTGTGTGTGTGTGTGTGTGTGTGTGTGTGTTTGCTAGAGTATGTGTGGTTACCATTATGTCTGTGATCTTAATGTATGGTACTTCTTTTTCTTTCTTTATTAGAACTTCCGTACTGGAATGGGATTTTATCTGAAAAAGTTTGCATATAAAAATGCAGTAACAGGTGAGGGGAAAATTTATTAGAATTTGTGGTAATGGCATATACAGTTTGTGCTTTGTGTGTTTTATTAACTATAGTATCCAAAAAATTATATCTGATTTTACTCGACAAGAAGCTGTCTCCTGTAATCCACTGTATATGCTAGTCAAACTAAGATGAGGAAATAACAGCTCACTGTATTTGTTATTTGTGTAAAGATGCACTTATTCAAGCTGTCAAAGATGCTTTGATGTAGATCCAATATGCTGATGGTGTGTGTATATCAGGGTTTCATACAGGATTTTTTTCTGGGGGGAGGAGGGGGGCACACGTAGCAAAATATTTGTTTGACCACACCCACATTTGCTGAAACCACACCCATTTGATTACAATCATCTTAGGTCTAGAATTAGTGACACCAATCTTGGAAGACTTTTGAAGGACCTCAATTAACTGAAGTGAACTTTCACCAAATATTCACATAATAGGCTGAAAAAAGATTACATAAATTTTATGATTACCTGATGCATTCTACGAATGTGCTTGCCATCATTCTGTATTTGGAAATAGGATGGAAACAACAGAATCCTAACTCTCACACAAAAGAAGTTCTGTGCAGACGGCAATATAGGAGGTATGTATGCATGTATGGGGGAGTGGGTGTGTGTTCTAAAACTTTACGTTTATGTTTTTTGTGGAAGATGAGTTTTGTTGGACAGCACAAATAATAATTTTCTTATGATTTCTCTGTAATTATAACGTACCAAAGTTTCTACGTGTATCTCCAATACTTATGTACACATAATGAATTAACAGACAAATTTTCTTGGTAGATTTTGGTGACATGAGGTGGAAGGTTCCCATCACTATAGCAACCAAGAGCAACCCTGAGGCAGTGAAGTTGGTCCTGGAGGGAGAGAGTACAACAGTCACTGTGGAAGGAGTGAATGCAGACGACTATGTTTTGGTGAGGTCAATAAAGGGGTGTGACATCATCGTATAAATACTTTAGATATTAATTCAAGAGTCGTGCCAAAAAAAAATTTTGTCTGTTTTTTTTATACAATAATTATTATACATACAGTACTAGTTGCGTTAATTATAAATACTTATTTTAATTGGATTTAGAATTGCATTTTTATTCAAACCTTGTATAATTTTTTTGTGTTGCTGCGAAGGAAGCACATTTTTGTTGTTGTTGTTGTTGTTTGTTTGTTGTTTTTTATTTTGATTATTTATTTATTGTATTCAGGTGAATCCGGGTCGTCAAGGTTTTTATCGTGTGAATTACACATCAGAGATGTTCTCTACGTTGCTGCCAGCATTGAAGGACAGGTCATTGTGTGCTCAGGACAGACTCGGACTCCAGAGCGATACCTTTGCTCTGGTAAGATACGTACATACATTAATACCAATATTCATTTTAAATATTACTCCTGTGTTTCATCCTTTGGTCTTTTCTCTCTCTCTCCTTTTTTTATTTTATTTTTTTTATATTTTTATTATTATTATTTTTTTTTATTAATTAATTAATTAATTTATTTTTATTTTTATTTTTATTTTTTTCCTTCCCTCTCTCGTCTTCCCCAGGTCACATATTGATCATTACTGATAAGTCAATTTCTTAAATATTCAGTGATCCATTCATTCATTCATTCATTGCCCACCACCTCCCCTTCTTATCTTAATGATTCATGTCTATATTTTCCTTCCTCCATAGGCTAAGGCAGGTGTAGGTAGTACAGTGGATGTATTGCGTCTGTTAGCCTCGTACGGTGAAGAATCCTCGTACACGGTGTGGGAGAGTCTCTCTGCCAGTCTGGGATCTCTGGGGAGACTCTTCTCTTACACAGACTTCCATGACAGCTTCAAGAAGTATGTGTGTGGAATCTGTAAGTCCACTTACGACAGGCTCGGATGGAATAGCTCCAACTCCGACAGTAAGCGAAAGTTAAGATGTTGATATTTATATGTGAACTGTGTTTCTTCCCCGTTTATCAGTGAGGGTTAAGTGTTTTTGCACATTTATGCAACATCTCAGCTAGACCAGTAACACTTCCCATCAAAATACCAACCTACTTGTATCCAACAAGCTATAAGGGTGTGATGGCCTCTGACTCAGTTGCCTGTCATCTTACCACTAAAAAATATATTTTTCCCACTATTTTCGTATTACTTACAAATTAGTGTTTAGTTAAGATTGAGCCTAAGCTTAATTTTTAATTACATTTTTTTTTGTTTGTTTGTGTTATGTAGTTTTTATTTTGTTGTTTGTTTTTTTGTTTTTTGTTTGTTTTTTCTTGTTTCTGTTTTTTTTTTTTTTTTTTTTTTTTTTTTTCAATCTTCAGTTAATATTATCACAATGCATGTTACTGCTCCCTTCCAGAGCCCCTGGATGTTATGCTGCGTAGTCTCGTGATCAATCTGATGGGTAAGAATGGAGATGAAGGAGTGATAGCAGAGGCCAAGAAGAGATTCAACAGTCACGTGACCAGTGGAGACCCCATCGACTCTAACCTCAAGTCTGCTGTCTTCTCTCTAGCCATGAGTGCAGGAGATGAGAACACCTTTGACCAATTGATGGAGGTAAGGATCATTAAGGGAGGAGACCCATAGCAACCGTTGGTAAGGCTGTGGAAAGTGTTAAGTGCTATCAACCACGAAAATCTACCACCCTCACCTGGCTCCGCACGCATCTCGCGAACATAACCACCGCTTGATATATTAGCGTGTGTAGCTGGGCAAAAATCTCGAGAGAGTCCCTAACCTCAGTAGTGGGTTAGCTTTGACCACGTTGTTGTTACAACCAGCTTCAACAGCAAACTATAATCATGCCTTCCAGGAAAAGGAAGAGGGCTATTAGTGCAGCCACAGAAATGAGAAAAATGAAATGTGCTTTGAGAAGAAGCAAGAAATAAGTAAATAAATATAATTATTAAAAAAATATATACATATAATATATAAATAAAATAATCGTGTATAGACATAAGATTGGAGCAAGTCCCAGCAATAGGTTCCACTGATACTCTTGATGATCCTTCCTTTACTGGTCATGATGTCACGCCCTCTCTTCGGCAGGAGTCATCATCAGAAGTGCTCCCTGATTCACCTTCTCAAGATTTAGTGTCCACTCCTACTGCTCCACCATGTGAATCACACCCTCCAGCATTTTTTAGTCCATCTCAAGTTCTAAATGATCTCACTACCGAGTCACATGATGACCACACTTCTCCTCCTGTCTCTTCTCATCCAATTGTGAGTTCCACTGAAGTTTCCCCAGCTCCGCAGGAAGCAGTTCAAGAGCGAGTTGGAAGCTTTCAGCTATCGCTCAACAGAATGGTTTGGTGTTTGATGTGTCCAGTCTCTCTCAGTTTGTGAAGAATTCAGCCATATGACTCCAGACTTCTGGACCAGGGTTGGATTGAGCTATGGAGACTTGGAACTGCTCAAATCTGAATGCAAGAACCGAGGAGGATAGAGGAATTAACAGCAAACCCCTCCAGGAGAAGCTGACCAAGCACTTCAAATACAGCCAAAGAAAATAAATCCTTTTTTTCCAACCCGGCTCTTTTCAGAGCCACTACCTCACAAAAGGTTTCACCTGAAATGTTCGCACACATAATCAGTGATTAGCTAGTAGTGTATTTTTCATACACTACTAGCTAATTCGCTTACCTGTGCGTCTGTAAGGCAGACGTGCTAGTATCGCCTGAACGGGGTACTGTATTAATCCACTGCAGGACCCCTCCCAGCTTAGTATCGAAATCTAACAAGCTGGGTGCATCTTCAACAGAACCTTAGGTGATTCTTCAACAGCACCGTAGCCGTAGGTGATTCTTCTCACTAAAAAGCAGCTGAAGCGGAGCGCACCTTTGGTGGGCGGGGCGCAAAATGCAACATCCGGGCCGAGGGGGGTGGGGCGTTATAGTTACACGCGCACTTCGTTTTGACCCAGCCGCAGTTCGCGGCCGCCTGCAAAGAGGGTGAATTTGCAACAAGTATTTTTTAGCTATAAGGGGTCACGGGATGCAGTCTAAACTTGGAACAGTAATTCAGTGACGTAAGGTGAACAGGCCTACGTTTAGATTTTCTTGATAGCGTGCCGGAAGCAAAAGTTGCCATGTGTGGGCCGGATGGGTCTCCACCCTAAGGCTGTGCAACTGTCGGTTGCTGTGCGAGCAAACAAGAGAGATAATATTTTCATTGCAAGATCTGTCTGTATCTCTATGTAAAACTATCACTATTATTCTATTAATGTTCCTATCAACGAAAAATTCTCACTCATTTGCACTACCCTCGAAGTTTTGGTTTAGATTTAAACCCATACTCAACACATTTTTGTAAGATATTGTGTTTGTAAGTTGAAGTGTAACTTTTGTTCTATCAGTTCTATATGTTTAGGTCAGGAGTCATTTAGTTTTGTGGAGCTGTAGGTTGTTTTTTGTGAATGTATGTATACCAATGTTAGCACATATTGTGTCGGACATTAAAGTGTAACTTTAACATTCTTTGTCTATGCGTGTTATCTTTAGCTTCATGACAAGTATGACTCGAATGAGGAGAAAGTGCGTATCTATCGTAGTATTGGTAATGGAGACAGTGAGGCTCTCACTGCCAAGTGCCTAGATCTGGCTCTCTCAGTGAGTTCACTAAAATGTAAATGTTGTACTGAATTCAGTGAAATTAATTATTTACCAGTTTTTTGTTTACCAGTTTTTTGTTGTTGTTTTTGTTTGTTTTGTTGTTTGTTGTTGTTATGGTTTTTGTTGTTGTGGTTTTTTTGTTTTTGTTATTTTTGGTTAGGTAACGCAATGACTTACAGTGTTACTTATTTTTATGACAAATTGTTTTATTTCTCTCAGAATAACCAATTATTAAAGACAACAATTTCAAGATTTTATTGTAGATCAAGAACTTATTTACCTTCTTTGCAATTTTATGATTGAATTGGAACTTACTTATTCTTTTTTTAATTGTCGCTAGGGCAGGGTAAGATCTCAGGACAGCTGGTGCTTGTTCTTTTCTGCCAGTGGATGTAGCCCCAGGGCACGTGAAATGACCTGGAAGTTTTTGCAGGATAACTGGGCGACCGTGAAGGAGAAGTTTCAAGCTGCCTTCCTCTTGGCTAGAATCATTGATGTACGTACGTGGGTTGAGTGTTGTTCATATTTTGTTTATTAACCCTCAGTACGTATCTGCTAGAGGGTTGTAGTATTTGTCCTGTCTGTTTGTGTGTCTGTAATGCTTTAATTTAGAACAATTAACTGATGATTTTGGTATGAACTTACTCAGACTTTGATTTAAGACCTTTTACTATCTTACTTTTTTAAAATTTGGGCTGATGTTTGATGAAATGCGGAAGTTGTCAGGTCACATCGCTTGCTGCCCACAGCAGTTTTGATTTATGCTAGGAATTAACCTAGTGCTGAATCACGTTGAAAATAAATGGCTCTGGCCTGCTTAGCTGCTTCTCTTATGAAGACAGCATTTACATGTACCATTTTCATTGCTCGAGCTATATTGATACCTGATTACAGTAGCCAATATATTATTCTTTTGGTGCTTCATTATAATAGAAAGGATTATTGCTTGCAATTTAGACAACAGCTACTGATATTGTTGCTGTTGGTATGTCTATAGAAAGACAATTAGGTAATAATTATTGTTGATTTTATTAAATATTAATAAAATAGTACTACTTTGAGTATACTTGACGTTTACATAGTTGTAAATATATTTGATTATGATGATGATGATGATGATGATAATAATTTGAATAAGTACTTAGGTATAGCTAGTATTAAGATTATTTTTGCTGTTATGAGCAATTATTATTGAAATTAATATTATTATTATAGGTTTCTTCTGGAGGATTTGTGTCAGAAGAGCATGCCAATGAGGTGGAGAAGTTCTTCGAGCAGAATCCCTGGCCTGTTGCTAACAGAGTAGTGAAGCAGAACTGCGAGGCTATCAGACTCAATGCCAAGTGGCTGGAGCGAGACAGGGAGGCTGTGAGGGCGTGGCTTACTTCACAGTAGTCTTCAGAACTTTGTTCTGTTAACTCTGAACTCTATTACGCCTATCATTGTTTGCTTGAAATGAGTTGAATTCGTTGTGTGTGTTACTTCTAAAGTATATCACATTGTTTTCCTAAAAAGTTGTGTTCTGTGTCTCAGCTAATCTTTTCACACTAGCTAAATCTTCTCAATAAAGGAGTGGATGGTCAACTGAAGTTTAATAGAGAGAGATAGCTAGTAATGCTACTTTAGTTAGCCATAACTGAAGCTAGCTAGCATTAATTTTAGCAAGCGCTTCCTTACCTTTAGTAACTTGTTAAAACTATTCTGTAGATATGTGTGTTAGAGGTTTTGACACTTTCATGGAGCCAATTTCTGACATTATCATGGAGTGTACAAATTTAACCGCAAAGTGTTAGTATAATACATGAGTTTGTGCGTTTATTATTCTCTTATTCCAATCTAAGGAATCTGGGTAGGCGGATCAGGCTGGAGACAGGGGGACCTCGTTCAACTGACTATCTCCTGCAGCATCACTCGATTTCGATTCAGCGAGGGAACTCCGTATAAGTATACGGAGGCATCACAACCTGACTTCATTTTATTTCTTTATTATTATTTTATTTTATTTTTATGTAAAAGTTTTATTATAATAAGTTACAATTATTAATTATCATCATCATCATTATAATTATTATTATAATTCATTACCGTAAACTATTGATGTTTTAAGATTTTTATAATAATACAAATAATTAATGGGGTAAAAATTTTATAGCTAACTTTATCTTCAGTGAAAACTTTAAATCTGCCGCACATAACGGTTCAATGCGGACGAAGAAAACATGCTCTGCTGCAGCTGAATGTTCAATTGTGAGAAACCTTTACAAGACAGTACATTTGGGGGGAAATGTGGATTAGGGAATTAAAATTTTAAATATCTCAGCATATAAAAATTTCCTTTAAATTCGTAGGTTGTTGGTATTTATTTACATTTTTTGTCAATTGTGACGATGCACTATGCTTACAACCACATATCTAAAATGTGTATATCTTTTTGTTGTAAAAGAAAAGAAAACACTATTGACATTTGTTTATAATCATGGATTATTTTGACTGATTATTCTCTTTTCCCTTTAGCTATTACTCTTTTAAATACTTATAATTATTCTAGAATTATTCCACTATGCAATTTCATGTGTATTATTCCAGAAAAAATGCTAGCATAATTTTTGGCTGTGCTAATAGAGTAGTGAAATTGATAACCACTGGGTATAAACTTTCAGGTCTTGCTGAGCTGGAACTTTATTTTACTAATGCCAAATTCCACACTTTGTATCTACATTGATATAGCTATAACAGAACAATGGAGAGACCACACAAATTCCCTTAGTACATTAAAACTTCGATTTGTTTAGAATTGTTGTTTGCTGTTGTTATTTTTTGAGTTTCAAAGAAACTAGATGTGAGAAGCAAAGCTGTAATTAAATCAGTATCACTACCACCAGTGTCCCTGCTGGTTAGTCGCTTGCACGGGGCAGGTAAAACTATGTATGGTATAATTATATTTAAACACAAACTTGCACTGCAGACTACACATACAGTGTAGGACCACGAGACACTGAATAATAACAAAAAACTAAAGCAATAAATAACACCAAACTGCTGCAGAGGAGGAAGTGGACATACCCCAATTAACTGCAAAGCTGTAGCTATAGCAGGAAATGACTCCCTTGGATTACAGCAAAATAATGTTCTAGTTCTTTAGGAGTCTTGAGACTCTCTCTCTCTCTCCGCTGGGGACAAGCCTCACATTATAAAATAAAATCCATTAAGAGTGCAATACTAAAACAACAATATTTTTAAAGCAATATCTGTTTATTTTGTGATAGAAGCTCTCCGACTATCTTTCTTATATGTAATACAGCTTAGCTAAAGCACATTCCTAGTTTACATAATAGAGTTTGAACATTAAACATAACAACATTCATTGTACCAGTTCAAACACACATACAAATTCAATTGACAATTACTATCAGTTTCACAATGAAAGAAACAAGAAACAATTATTTACAAGATTTAAAAGTATTGAAATTAATCAAGACATGTGTTTACTGATTCAATCTGCAATAAAATAATATACAAGTGAAAGACATTCACACATTAGTCTATAAATATTTACAGTTCTATCCCTAAGTATAAAACATGCACACATGTAAACACATTTCTTACTACACACACTGCTTTAAATTGATTTATACTTTTTAAGAAATAAAATAATACATACATACATTAATGCATGCATACACACACATGAACTTACTTACATGCATACATACATACATGCTTGCATTCAGACAGACAGGCAGACAGTAATAATATTTTTATAACTCGGGAGCAAGCTGGCCTAGCTATAAAATATTGTCACACACACACTTGTTTACTGGATATATTTACATTGTATTCTCTTATTTCACTTCAGACTTGACTGGATTTTCAAGTAAAAACATACTGAAGTCATAGTAAAATTGCATAGAAAATTAAATGATGAGAAGAGTTTAAAATTGATTTGGTTTAATTATTAACAAAATTTCTTTCTCTCTATAGACTCCTTAGTAATCTGTCAGTTCAATTTGTTTGTTTTGTCTTTGTGAATATACATCAACTTGGAATTCTGAACTATCAGGACTATCAATTCTTTTCTTTTAACCCAAGAAGCCAAAGAAAACTGATATGCTATAATGACAGAAGTGAATACCAACTGAGTTCTGTAGTTAGTATTGGTATTGTGATAGTAGATTATTTTTAGTCTTGCAAATTGAATTGAATTCAATATCATGAAATGAATGCTTGAAGGTGATGCACTTACAAAGCAGATACATTATGTTTTGTAATACAAAGTATAATATATCTGCATAAAGTGTGCACCTCCACACACACACACACATCTCATCTCCCCAAGCACTATATCACTAAATCTGGGAAAGCCAGCGCTACCCTACTTGTCCCCTCCGCTCCTCCCCCCCCTCCACTTCACCCGAGGATTAACAATTAAATGCTCTTAGATGATAATATGGGAAAAGAAAGAATTCCGTTCAGTAAAGTACGGGACGAAGTTGATTGTCAAGTGATCACAAAAACATGAGGGGTCAAAGTACAAAATGACATACATTTCCAAACATACACATACAAAAAATAAAAACAAACCCCGAATTTGACCTGCGTACATATTTGGTTTAGAGTAATTGTTTTCTAAAATAAATTACTCAGATAAAACTGCTGCACTCAGTTTTCTTTTAGTCTCTATCAACCAAGCTGAGGCTCCTTAAAAAGAAGGTGCTATATACGGCATAGGTTGCTGATTAAGCACCTGTTAGTTTTCACCTAATAATGATACTTACTATTGACATAAGCCAAGTACCACCACCACTAATGCAAAAATGCATAGCATACTAGGTGGAATCAAAGCACGCCTCTGATGTCTATTTCTATAGGTCAGTAATTCATCAAGGGTAGGAAAATCTTCACTATGCTTTTTCTTGGTATTTGTTGCCTTCTTTCCTGAGCCTTCAGTAGCCGAAGCATGAATTTCATATTGAAGATGACACTCACACATTCCCGAAGTACAGCCTGCAATAAAAAAACAACAACTAGTAAGCTACAAGCTTGTGAAAACTCTTTCAAATCACTCTGGTAAGTAGTTATTATTTGTTAATAAGTGAAAGTAATTATGGGTATATTAAATTCATCATCATCATCATCACCATCATCATCCTCATCATGATCATCATTATTTGTTATTAACCCCTTAATGCGCATGCATGAAAGGGTTATAGTAGACATCCTGTCTCTCTGTCTATCAGTCAGTCAGTCAGTCAGTCAGTCTGTCTGTCTGTCTCTCTGTCTGCATTCTAATTTTGGAAATAACTGACAATTAATCCTTGATTTAGTTATGAACTTACTCAGAACAGTAATTTAGGACCTATTATTGTGCTTTTTTTTAGGGCTGATTTTGAGAAAATGTGAAGTTGTCAGTTCCATGTAGGTATTAGCTTTTGTGAGAAACACCCCTATTGTCACACCGTCACATAAGCAAATAATTTCTTGCTGCATCATAGTTTAGCGTATTATGTTGGTGAGTTTCATCAAGTGCTAAAATGAAGTTTCGCATTGATAATATATGCTGGTGAGTGTCTCTGGCTTGTTTAGCGTCTTCTCAGTGTTTATATCTACCATTTTCATTGCTTGAGCTTTATTGACCGAGTTAGAATAGCCAATAAATTATTCTTTTGATCTGAGATGATTTTGTAATTTCTAGCTAGTGTATACAGTGCTGAGGGTTCACACCTTCAGTGCTTCATTATTGTTGTTATTATTATTATTGTTATTATTAGTGGCCTAGAATTAGATCAATCTATCTAGCTGCAGGCTATATCTCACTGACAAGTTGCTGCAATTAAATATATTTGTTTTAACTACTATAATGAGCCTCACCGCAGCGATACGTCTTAAAGACATACAGTAGCTTATCATTTGCATTAAATTTAGCTCCATGCTATTTCATATAGGGCAAATTTTGTTACTTTTTGTGGTCGGTCTGATCCTAGTAGTTTGAGTTGAATGATACTTTGATTAAATGAAGCTAAATAACTATTTGAGATTTGGGGGCCTCTGTTAATATCATGTTATATAATACACACTATTATTTGACTCACTTTCTATTCAAGTGCCTCTTATAGTTAACCTATATTTTTTTTTGTTAGTTTTTCTCTATAGTTCAGACATACCTTCTGGAGGAGTAGTGGTCTTCTCAGATGGTCTAGGGACTGCTACAAATGCTAGTGAGAATGTCCCACTTGCAGAAGAAACTGCCCCATTCATTAAGAAAGTAACATTGCTAATTGCAATGTCAGAATCTACAATTTAGAATGGGTATGTAAATGGGAAAGATGTGTACATGTATGTAAATACACCTATTAAGAATATAAAGAACATTGTACTGGGTCAATGCATCACTTGAGCCACACCCAGTAACACATCCGAGCCACAACTTAAGATCTTGGTTTTCTCTTGTTCTCTTTGATAACTGAACTGACCATTTAAATCTGAAGTTGACATGTTGGTCCAACACAGTGAATACGAATCACAAAAACAGTTGCACTGAATTCCAACCACATGCTTTAAACTCCGCTGTGCTTCAGTTCCTGAGTCAGTAGTATTGTTACAATCAACAGAAGTCATATCACTAATTTCTATGTTACCTTTTGACTGACTGAAGTTATCATAAAGTGGCGCACCTGAGATGTGAAATATAATATTTATTATTATTGTAAATAAGAATCTAATTCCTTAATTCTTAAACTGACCACTTCCTGTAATCCTACATAGCTTGGATTCATTCTGACTGATAGCATCACATATTGGGACGCACTGAATTTTTACCGCAACCGGTAAACCACACTGTTCTTCTTTATTATTACTTCGCTGACTGGTGGCAGCACCTGTGATGATGTAAATAAAGTATGATAATAAATATTATCATTATTATTATTATTATTATTATTATTATTATTATTATTATTTATTATTATTATTATTATTTATTATTATTATTATTATTATTATTTATTGTTATTATTATTATTATTATTTATTGTTATTATTATTATTATTATTATTGGAGGGAGGGGATGAGGAGGAGGATGATAGGAGGAGGAGGAGGAGGAGGAGGAGGAGGGAGGAGGAGGGGAGGAGGAGGGGAGGAGAGGAGTAGAGGCGGAGTGAGGGGAGGAGGATGGAGGAGCGGAGGAGGAGGAGGAAGAGGAGGAGGAGTAGGAGGAGGCGGAGGAGGAGGAGTAGGTGTAGGAGGAGGAGGAGGGAGTAGGAGGAGGAGGAGGAGGAGGATTAATTATTATTATCTATATATGATTCTTATGATTATTAGATTATGTTATTCGTAGTATTAGTCTGATGAGTTTATTATTATGATGAAGTCGTAGTATTATTATTAGTATTATTAGAGGATGATTATAGTATTATTATCTTATTATTATTATTATGACGATTATGAGGCTATTATAGTAGATTACTATCTTATTTTATTATCTTTTTTATAACAGTAAATTATAAAGAGTTTTAATTGGTGGGGGCGGGGAACAAGACCATATTTCTTTCTAGTGGCTAGATTCTATCTGAGCTTAGTAACACTAGACTATGAAAACATTTTCAGCAGACAACCACCAAAAAAAAAGTTTCCTGCGGTCATATTATTTTTATATTCTAAAAAATACTGTGGCCATTTAATTGTGGTGGCAGCTCCACACAGAACAGCTATATAGATATTTTTCTTATTAGTAATATCAATGAATTCAATAAATATTAATGTTACCTTTCTTATCGTCATTAATTTTAGTTCACGCCTTTTATTGTTTTATTCTAATCTTCAAATACTTACTTTTTTCATTGTAAGCAATTTTTTCCTTTCAAACCAACCATAGATTCAACAATACAAAATGTAATTAATACATAATTAACTAGTCTTACATTATCCTCACTTATCCGAATCCTAGGTGCAACTTAAATTGATAATTGAATATGAAAATGGGGAAAAAAAGTTGTAATGCTCTCATGCAATTACTATAAATTAATTACATATATAATTGGTGAGCAACCGAAGCAAACAAGACACCACCAGGGGTAACACAACAGAAAATCAGGGATATTAATTTGTTTGTTTATATGTGTGTTTGGACATACATATGTCATTTTGACTTTAACCCTGGTGTTTTGGTGTTAGCTCAGTGGTCGACTGCCCCAAGCTTCACTAAACGGAATCCTCTGGTCTATCTATCTTATAGGGAGGCTTGCATGCCACTTGTGCTTGAAGCACATCACTAGTAATAATAATAACAAAGTTTTGGTAGGAACTTCCTACCCAACTGGTGAGCATTCCCAGATGCTAAAATTGCTAATAGCTACACAGTTACAGGACTTATTATATTTACTGTTAAAGGGGAAGCACGATGAAAAATTTTCTGTCATTTTCTAGTAGTTATGTGTGTGTTAATATAACCCAGAAAACAAATGCTATTTAAGAACCCTTCACCTTGGAGATATGACTAAAATCAGAATTACATCCTGTTGTGGGAGGGGCTTAGTGATGATGTAGATAGGGGAAAAGCTGTCTTTAATTTGTTTAGTAAGCCTATGGCTGTGGGCTTGTTTTAGTTAGCTAGCAATGTCTGATGAGTCTGAGGCAGAAGAAAGCAGCCAGTATAGATCAGACTACAGCTCATCAGAGACAGTAGTGTGGAATAACAACAGTGTCAGATTCCTTATAGCTATGAGCCAAGCAATAGTGTCTGATAATACTTAGGATCATAGATCTACGTATAATTTCTTAACAGGGGGGTGGAGTGGGGCACAATATGACAAGGATGGAATTACACTTGAAGGAGTGTACTCGCATACAAAGATGTTTGTCGGCCCACAATCTCAGCAAATCTAAAATTTAACTTAGACTCCGCACTCTACCATTTGTCGGCCAACAATCGTGTCGGTCAGAGCTTGTCAATCGATTAAAATTATGACGGCTACCAGCTAGTATGGCATAACAGCAAAGGCTGTAAATGCACATCATGGCTCAGTTCACCCGTACATATAAGCAGTGAACCCTATCTACCCTTTCCGGAGTAATGGTTCGGTAATGGTTTGGTAAAGGGTCTAGCTACAAAATACGTGGAGAGATGACGTGTGTCTGGCTCGTGACGGCCACCCCTCCCCTCCCCTATCCCCTAAAAAAACGAAGTTTTGAAATTACGTCTTGTAAAGAGTTTTCAATGGCATAGTAACAGGTTGCAACAGCTCTTTGCGACTTGAAAAAAAAGCCTTTTGCAGGAATTATCTCACAATTTGGAGCTTCAGTTTAAAGTAAGACTTGCTTAATGTTGTAGTATCAAGAAACTGTGATCATGCCTAAAAAGTTGTTATATTAGGAGAAAAAAAGGCACCTGTGTGTGCGTTTAAGGGGCATATGTACTATCCATACATATAATGTATACCTACAACATATACCCGATTTTCAATTGTCCACCCCTACTGTAATAGTACCTCGCTCGCTTGATAACTAACATATCTAAAAATACTCACTCAATATTGATACAGTTTTGGACACGTCTTGTCCTCCGAAGGAACATATTACTTCAAAAGTGTTGGCGGTTGAAAGCCTTGTGAATATCAATTCTGATTCCAGTTCACCAATGCCAGTAGTGTTTCTAAAGAGAGCAGCGTAAGTCCCAGACTCCATGTTAACACTAGTGGTTTCTACATCAGTTCTATGCTGGGTGTGTATTCTGTTGGTGTCAAGAAACCAGAAGAGAGAAGACGCTGTCCCAGTAGACCCTACAGGGTTAGAGCAGCTACTGAAATATCAGCTGAGGGTGTAAGTAGCCCCTACAACTAACTTTACAGGAGTGTGAGAAGTATCAGTCCTAGTACTAACTACAGCAGTGAAGATATTTAGTATGGAATAAAACACTTATTAACTCATCAGAGTGATACAGCTAGATATTACATTCTTAGGCTTTATTTTCACTTGCCTCAGGCTCATGAAAATAAATCAGCCTCACCATATCACACTCTGACTCATAATAAGTATTATTGGCAAGAGAGCAAAGTGAGTGAGACACTATCAGGGGTAACGCAATTGAAAAAAATTGAAAACCTGGGATATTAGTTTGGTTATATATGGTGTGTACGTATGTCATTTTGGACCTCACATTTTTGTGTTTGCTTTATGGTCTATAGCTACCTCTACTAAACAGAATCTTTCAGTTTAGCGATCACATATCATTCATGGAAATTTCCACTTTGTACAGGGTTGTTTCTAAATGGCACAAGGCGCCCTTACCTCTGTATGAAACCCTATATAGACTATTCAGATAGGATAGAATTTGACAACAGTGAATGAATACAGCCAGCATAATTCCAAGCCTTTTTAAATAATTGACTTTACCTGTACTCAAAATAATGAGTATCAAGTGCAGAGGTGAAGATAAATATGGCACTCCTCGACTTCGAAGCACTGACGACTCCATCGCTACTTAAAGGTGTGTGGATGCGGTCAGACTCACGATGATGACATTCAAAGCGAAATGGATGAATGTAGAATATAACCTTTGACCTTTCGCACGCGCGTTTAAATACTTAGAATAACTGTACATGCGCAATGGTCAACTCTGGTACTGATGCACGTGTGCATTCTGTTCTTTGTGCTTACTAAGCTTGCGCCTGCTAGCTTATTCACCATGAATCGGTCTCCATCCAGTGAAGGAATTTATGAAGAGCTGTCACCTTTGCCTCCTGGGTTTGCAAATAAGCGTAACTGCTGCTATGCAAACTGCATATTTCAATGTTTGATGAACATTACCCCTATATGTGAGCTGTGCAGATGCTTAGAAGCTGCTCATACATCCTGCACAGAATGCATGCAAGGTAATTGTTACAGAGCTATTTTATATAGCTTTATAATAATTGCACTAAGCAGAAATGATTTGATAAACTTACTTTTACTGCACTGTATGCCATCCAATCCTTTATTTATTTATTTTTTTTACACACTCCATCCATCTTGGAACATTTCCTTACACATCAATACACAACTTATATTAGAAGTATTTTGTAGAACTTATACAATCCAATATGAACAATAGCTAGAATAGTAAACATAATAAAGCACAAAGTTGTAGCTCGTATATGAATAATTGATATTTGGAAAATTGATTAAAGTTAATTATAAATTGCTCGTTTTATACACATACATGCAATCCATGAATCTCATATGCACATGCAATTCAAGCCACACTCATATTAAGCATCTATACCACACAAATTGTCTGAAATTAATTCAAAATTCAATTGTCTGTTTCCTTGAATGTTAACTCGATCACTCCATCTACAATACACAAACAACGTCAATAATAAATGATACAAAACAGTACTTTAAAAGACAAAAAAATACGGTGCATTCTCATTCGTTCAAACCCTATAAAATTATTCATTTGAAGTATAGAAAAGTTCAGGTGTGAAAGCATAAGTAATATATATAATAAAAAATATAATTACTTTCACTCTGAATGTTAGAGTAGTTCATATAAATGAGGATGCATCATAATTTAGTTACACATAAATCCTAACAAATTTCACCATTAAAAATTTAATTATAAGTATTTTTAAAAGTATAATGCATGCATGTAAACATTTTTCTTAAACTTGAAATTTAGATCAACACCCAAAAAGATTCAAAACTACACTTCAACTGTGTCGGAAAAATAAAAAGTGTGAAGTCCGCAGTACGCACTCTGTGCCTGTGGCTGCATCAGCTAGTTCATGCTGTCCTTTACCAAATCAGTGATAAATTACCTTACCTAATACGTGGTATCTCTTACTAAACATGGTATCCCTTACCTAATCAATAATAACACGCTCAATAATAACACGCTCAATAATAACACGCTCAATCTTTAAACAAAATTCATAACATTTACCTATACTAGCCAACTCCTCAGAATCTAAATGTGTGATTGGCCACACCCATTAATTGAATAACAAAAAAAAGATCACAAAGACAAATTTCTCAATGGCTGCCAATGAAACTCAAAATTGTAACTATTGAATGCTCTACTATTAAATATTATTGTTTTAATAGTGCAAAAAAAACTGGATTAAGCTTAAATAGTCCACAATAGAACAGGGTAAACTTCAGGGAAAAAAATGAACTAAGACAAACTGGGTTGGTTGTAGGGCTCGGTAAATTATGCTAGCATTTTTTTGAGCATTTTAGGTACAGTGAAGCATTAAGAATAATGCTGGCATTATAGGTCAAATTTGGAGCATTTTGGGAATGAATTCCTGAGTTGTACATAATAATTAAAAATTTGTATGTAAGCATGTGTGTTATTATCAGCAAACACATCTAAGCTTAGCTTGCAGCTGTAACTTGCAGCTGCAAGCTTAGCTTAGCTGTACTAGCTACTAGCCAGCTTAGAAAATGGCTGAGTGTCTAATGGATACAGAGACTGAAATTCCTGATGTTTGTAACAGCCCTGAGCCTAGCAGTTGTGAGGTTGATGTTCCTAATCTTATGAGAGAAGAAATTACTGATATCAGTCTCAGCAGCTCTGGCCCTAGCAGTAGTGAAACTGTTGATGTTCCCAATCTTTTGAGCAGGCTGAAGTGTCCTGCTTCATCCGATTTGTCCCGAAAAAGAAAATTGAAGTCTAATCCACCTAAAGGCTTACGGTCTGGTAAGGGTTCCGTTGCTGTTGAGCCCTCTATTCCTCCTTCCACCAGAGTTAAAGAATTTCCTAATGAGCACTTATCTGTGGTATCAAGAAAGTTATTTTGTCAGGCTTGTAGAGAGCCTGTGTCTGTTAAGAAGAGTGTTTTGCAACAGCATATTAGATCAGCTAAACATGGTAGTAGCAAAAAGCTTTTAGTTTCTAGGAAAGCTCAAGATAAAACAATAGCTGATATGCTACGGAAGTATGATAAGAACAAACACCCCATTGGAGAAGGTCTTTCTGATGAAGTGAGAGTTTTTCGTATTAAAGTAGTTAAATCTTTCTTGAAAGCTGGCTTACCACTGGCCAAGGTAGACTGCTTTAGAGAGGTGTTTGAAGAAAGTGCTTTTAGGCTTTCTCATAGTAGTAACTTATCTCAGCTTATCCCTTTTATTCGTGAACAGGAGTTTGCTAGTATCACAGAAGACATAAAAGGAAATAATATTGGTGTAATTTTTGATGGTACCACACATGTGTGTGAAGCCATGGTTATTGTACTTCGTTTTATCGATGCTGACTGGCAAATACAACAACGTGTTGTCAGGCTGATGCTATTAGCTAAGAGCCTTACAGGTGAAGAAGTGGCCAGGCAATTAATCATGTGCCTATCTAATGAGCTTAGTGTTTCTTCAAATCAGCTAGTAGCAGCAATGCGTGATCGTGCTTCAGTCAACAATGTAGCAATTCAAACTCTAAAAATTGTTTATCCATGTCTTCTAGATGTGGGATGTTTCTCACACACTCTTGATCATGTTGGGGAGAAGATAAATGCAAATGTGCTAGATGAATTTATAAAAGTTTTGGTGGGCCTGTTTACACGGAGTCCAAAAGCAAAATTGGCTTGGAGGGAAGCTACTGGTTTGCCTGTTCCTGCTTACTCTAGTACCAGATGGTGGTCTAAATGGGAGGTGATGAAACATATGCTTGTCACCTTTGCTGATGTGCTTCCTTTTGTTGAGAATAATGATCTTCCCCCTTCCTCTAAAAAAATTGTTGACATTCTCAATGACCCTCCTAAGAGTCGGAAGCTGCAGATGGAACTTGCAATTACCGTTGATTTTGGTGAGCCATTTGTCAAAGCCACCTATAGATTGGAGGGAGATGGGTCACTGGCTTTTAGTGCCTATGAAGAAATTGTTAAACTTCAGGCTACTATTTCTGCCCAGAATTTCCCTAATGCTACAGCTGTTGCCAATAAATTGTCTTCAAACAGACCAACACAGAAGCAGCAATTAATAAATTATGCTACTGAGTGTATCGAGCCTGCTATTGTTTATTTCAAGCAAAAATTTGAAGGTGATCTAAAGCCAATTGTTACAGCCTTCAAATATGCCAGATATTTTGATCCAGCCAAGGTGTCTGAACTTTGTCCAAGCTCTGCTGACATTGACCAGTTGAAGGCCTTTCCTTTCCTCAATAATAAGTTGGAAGATTTGAAAGTAGAGCTTCCTATCTACATGGCAAAAGCAGATGGTGTGTCACCAACCATAGACAAGTTAGAGTGGTGGAAGAAGCACTCTAATGAGCTCCCCCATTGGTCAGCTGCATGCAAACTAGTATTACTGGTTCAGCCATCCTCTGCAGCTGCTGAGCGTGTTTTTTCACTTTTATCAAATAGTTTTGGTGAACAGCAAACTTCCTCGCTAGAAGAGACTATTGAAGCATCAATTATGCTGCAGTATAACTATAGGAAGTAATGATTCTGATGAACCTTTTGTTTGTTTTCTTGATTTTTTATTTTATTAATCGTGAGCATTATGAGCAAAATTGTGAGCATTATAGGCAAAATGAAAAGCATTATGGGTGGCATGAGTGAGAATTAGAGAATAGCATTATAGGGAAAATTTGGGGAATAATTTACCGAGCCCTAGTTGGTTGGCAACTATATTCAATCCATCATATTTCCAGTTTATTCACTGTATGTTTTCTCCTAAATAATGCTTCACTCTTTATATATGTGACAGTCTATGGGAAAAGGGGGCACTTCACGCAAAAATTGAAATTGAGATATAGGCTCCAGAAGTAAGTCATCGGAAAAATTCTTTCTTTCTCCTATTTTTGTTTTTTGCAGAATTAGTCTTAGTGACCCTTACTCTAAGTCTACGCCAAATTTCAAATGCCGAAACAACTTAAAAGACCCCAAGCATGCCGTGGAAAGACAAGCTACTTTTTATTCTCTCTCGTTCTCGAAGTACAATAAACGGGGAATGGGCGGAGTTTCAAACAAGCAGCTAAAAAAACGGCATAGCTTTGAGAATAGTGCATGCAATCTACAGCTTACCTCTGGTTGAAAGTTTACCACTACATGGAGTAGAGTAGCCAAGGATTCCGATAAGACAGGCTGTGAGACGCTCTGAAAGCTAAAAAGAACTCTACGCAAACTTCGTTAGTCGCCGTTAAAAAGCGGCTGTACGATTTAATTGCGTATGCGGAGTACGCCGTTAAGTATACGGAAACATTAATTATACCGGAAGTGGAAATTCAATTTATGTTTTCTCGATTTCTAGTTCAATTGCTTTGCTGAATACAGCCCAGTTCAACTGCCAGTTTTTCTGCGCGTTATACCGGAAGTGGAAATTCAATTTATGTTTTCTCGATTTCTAGTTCAATTGCTTTGCTGAATACAGCCCAGTTCAACTGCCAGTTTTTCTGCGCGTTGAAGGTTTTACCCTCCAGTATTTTAGCACTAAGTTGAGATAAACTGTAGCTTTTTATTAGCATAAAAAACTCAATTTTTTTGGTTTGAGTGAAGTGCCCCCTTTTCCCATAGACTGTCACATATACCCAATACAATCTATTTACCTTATTCATGGTATACCCATTCAAAGGTATATCCATTTCACAATCTATGGTAGAGCATACTCACATTTTATCCAGTCCACACTCTCGCTTTACCCAATCCATACTCTCGCTTTACCCAATCCATACTCTCGCTTTACAGTCCACAGTCTCGCTACACCCAGTCCATACTCTCCCTTTACCCAATCAATGCTCTCACTTTAGACAGTCCATACACTTGCTTTACCCAATCCACATTCTCGCTATACCCAGTCTGTCTTTACACAGTTCATACTCTCGCTTTACCCAGTCCATACTTTTGCTTTGCCCAGTCCACACGATCCCTTTACCCAATCCACACTGTCCCTTTACCAAGTCCATACTCTCCTTTTACCCAATCCATACTCTCACTTTACCCAATCCATACTACCCAATCCATACTCTCCCTTTACCCAGTCCATACTCTCGCTTTACCCAGTGCACACTCTCCCTTTACACAGTCCATAGTCTCCCTTTACCCCATCCATATTCTCGCTTTGCCCAGTCCACCCTTTCCCTTTACCCAGTCTACACTCTTCACCCTATCCATACTCTCTCTTTACCCAATCCATACTCTCCCTATACACAGTCCATACTCTCACTTCACCCAGTCCATACCTCACTTCACCCAGTCCACACCCTCCCTTTACCTAGTCCAAACTCTCGCTTTGCCAAGTCCACAATCTCCCTTTACCCAATCCATACTCTTGCTTTACACAGTCCACTCTCGCTTTTCCCAGTCCAAACTCTCGCTTTGCCCAGTCCACACACTCGCTTTACCCGTCCACATCCTCCCTTTACCCAGTCCACTCTCCCTTTACCCAGTACACACTCTCGCTTTACACAGTCCATACTCTCCCTCTACACAGTCCATACTTTCCCTTTACAAAGTCCATACTCTCCTTTTACTCAAACCATACTCTCGCTTTACACAGTCCATACTCTCCCTTTGCCTAGTCCACACTTTCCCTTTACCCAATCCATATTCTCGCTTTACCCAGTCCATACTCTCCCTTTACCCAATCCATACTCTCCCTTTACACCCAATCCATACTCTCCCTTTACCCAGTCCATACTCTCCCTTTACCCAGTCCATACTCTCCCTTTGCCCAGTCCATACTCTCCCTTTGCCCAGTCCATACTCTCCCTTTACCCAGTGCACACTCTCGCTTTACACAGTCCATACCAAAGGTGCAAACCCTCAGTGCATTATTACATTACTAAGATTTCTTCAGATTACTTTAACTTCTAACTACCGAGGACACACGCGGTTAAGAGAAAATACGTGAACTATAAGTGATCATGTGACTGCTGTATGCCGTAAACCAATGTACTGAAAGGTAAGGGTCGTTGCATCTAGCTTGAGCTTGTTTGGAGCTGAAGATTCTCCGCATTTACTCTGAAATTAGCTCGAAATTTGAAGAAGTAGTCAATTGAAGGGATTTAATTCACTTACTGGGTCAGGTCATACTTGTATTAAAGGTTAGTTCTCAGCCATTCATGAAATCGAATGCTGACTGACAGATAAACACACTACTATAACCCTCTCGCACATGCGCACTGAAGGTTAATCATAGTAAAGGGCAACCAACAGAAACGTGGTAAAGGAAAACCAACAGAAACGTGGTAAAGGGAAACCAGCAGAAACATGGTAAAAGGAAGCCAGCAGAAACATGGTAAAAGGAAACCAGCAGAAACATGGTAAAGGGAACCCAGCAGAAACATGGTAAAGGTAAACCAGCAGAAACATGGTAAAGGGAAACCAGAAGAAACATGGTAAAGGGAAACCAGCAGAAACATGGTAAAGGGAAACCAGCAGAAACATGGTAAAGGGAAACCAGCAGAAACATGGTAAAGGGAAACAGAAACATGGTAAAGGGAAACCAGCAGAAACATGGTAAAGGGAAACCAGCAGAATCATGGTAAGGGCACATGCAGAAAAAAGTAAAGATTAATCAGATAACAAGCAGGAAAAAGTTAAAGTAAAATCCTAAGCTTATACATTAACCTGGATGTGGTTCCCTCAAACCAATCATTTACATACCTTTAATATTGCCACTTCACTTCCAATAAGGATATTTCATTGATGAGATTCCTTCACCGCTTCTTCCGCATCTGATGTCATACGCAAGGCACATATCCAGCAGTTTAGATTATAAGTCATCTTACTCCACTAGTTGTTGCAGCCTATGCAAATAATAGGATAATAGCATAAATTGTGCACCCATACAGTTGCCTTATGCTAGCTGCTATTTCAGCACAACTTAAGCTATAGAATACTGAGGGGGTTAAACCTAGGATCTCCAATCTCCCCTCGAATATTGGGGAAAATATAGAACAGTATGAATATTACGATCATAAAATCATGCAAGAAACATTGATCAATGCATATATACAGTCTAATACAAGCATGCGCACCACAGTAGAATGTTTAGAAAAAGGGTGTGGTGTGGCTAAGTAAACACACAGCACCTGTCTCTTACCCCAAGCAAAATAATTCTGCATACGACACACATCAATGATTCAATCAGCTTCAAAATGTCAGCTCAAAGTTACAATCAACTGTTCGTCACACGTTCTTTCAGTCTATTACAAGACTACCCTCAGCCATGTGGGTTAAAATAGTATAATACTTCACAAATACCTCTCTTGTTCATTACAATTTTGAAAAATTTACATTAAAATTTTGAAAAATTTACTAACATCTATATAATAACAGGGGTTCATTTGGGGGGGGGGGGGGGAGCAAGGGAGACGCTTGCCCCCCTTAAAGCCATTTCAGCCTCCGTGAAATATTAAGCAAAATGCGAAGTTAAAAAGTGAATATTTAAGGTGAAGGGAAATGCTTAAATCAAGCCCATCTCCTTTATCATCTTAGTTCTGCATGAACGCTGTGACATTCTTTAGATAGCACAAACTCAACCTCGTCCACTCTTAAATTGATTTCTAAATGAACAATACACTTGTGTGTCAAATAACGATGATGAACGACGACGACTGTGTGTGTGTATTCATGAATAATCCATGAGCTTAAACAGTCTGGCCAAGCATCGTCCTTACCTCAATGGGTAAAGAGTCATCACATTCAGTAGAGAGTGATTAATTGTTACTAAAAAGTGGGTGGAATAGACTAGGGAAGGCGGTATAAGCTTTAAAAAGGAAGGCAAAAGTATGAAAGAGAGAAGGCAAAAGTTTCGCGCAGCGTAAGGCCACAATCATGATGGTAGGACAGAGATTCCGAAGCAGGAGAATTAGACAAAGGAAAAGGGACTCCATTACTCAAGAAGAAAAAGCTGAAGAAAGGTAATGTGAGGGTGGGATAAGAAAAGCTGAGATAGTTAAAAAAAAAAAAAAGAGAGCAGGAGAGGAAAACTAATTAACCTTAATAAATAGCAGAGAATGATAACTGAGCAAAATAACTTCAATATGTCAAGCGCCACTGTGTGTTGGGGTACTTGCTGGTATATTGTAATATACACTATTTAATTTCCCCTTCAAAAATATTTCCTAATTTAGAATCCACCTAACCCACTTTTACTCGACTGCATAGTCCACTGCACATGTGATCTTCTACTCTTGTTGTTGAACAATCAAATAAATTAAAAATTCTCAAGAATTTCTTCAAAATTAATGTGTACTAAATAATTATACAGACATTGTAATTAAGGCCAAGCACCTCTTATAGCAAAATTTTTGAAGGAACTATCTAAATATGATACCCTAGTAAACATTCATATCCAGCACCTATCATAGTTCAATAGTATCTGTGTGCAGTATGCAGTTAGGCAGTACTCAAAATTAAAGCACTCAAACCCATAATAATGTCATGCAAATTACTCTCTAGGATTAAAGAACAATATGCTCATGTGTCAGTAACAATGACGACGACCAACGGTGTGTATTCATGAATAATTCGTGAGCTTAAACAGTGTGGTAAAGCATCATCGTATCTTGATTATGTCATCCCATTCAGTTGAAAGTGATTAATAGTACACTAAAAAGCGGAAGGCGGCAGTAGTGAAATCACTGAGTAAAGGCAGCATAAGTTTCAAGAAGGAAGGGGGAAATACGAAAAAGTAGGCAATATTTCACAAAGCCTAAGTCCACAATCATGATAGAAGGACAGAGAAATTCAGAAGCAGGAGAGGTAGACAAAGGAGAAGGGACTCCATGACTCGAGAAAAAAGCTGAAAAAAAAGGAAAGGTTGGGGATAAGAAAAGCTGAGATAGTTCAGGAAAAAAGAGAGCAGGAGAGGGAAACTGATGTAGAGAATGATAACAATGAATAAAAATAACTTATGCTACTGCATTCTTACTGTGCAATACGTCAAGTGCCACTATGAGGTGGGGTACTTGCTAGTTATAAATATTTTATGTCTTACATCCTAAGGGTGGCAGATATGACCAAACTCCTCCCACCCCTTTCCAAACAAATTTCTAGATAAAACCCTGACTATAATAAATTTGTTATAACAGTAATAACAATAACAATAATATAATTTTTTTTTTTTGATTGTAAATGTTGCAGAACTAGAGTGCTCCTAATGTCTATCATCAAATATCTTGTGGCTACATGAGAACTAATCATGAAAGAAATTAGTAATACAACAACTGGTGGACATCACTGATGAATGCAAGTGATAAAAGCATAAACTACAGCCTACAAGCTCTCTGTCCTAAGGCTTAGAAAGTCCAAGGAACTACAGTAGTTCCAATAGAACACACAAACATCACCACCTGATACATGTGTCTATTACCATGTGACAAGAGTTCACATCCTTCACCTGTTCAATAATAACTGATGCATATCACTCTTGCCCTATCTCCTCCACCTGGACTTTTAATGAAACTAGCCCCCTATCACTTCCCATTCAAAGGTCATATCCTGTTCATTGTCTCCCCTCCCCCACCCTGCACACCACACAGCAACAACTGGAAGGTCACAAATATCACCTAAATCAGGTATGCACTGGGCATCATCATAAAATATTTTGAACAACACTCAAATGAGACTACATATACCACAAATTGAGACTTACTTGATTCCATCTATACTGAGGACTTTGTCAAGAACAAACACTTGCCAGTAATTCTTGGCTCACAGGTTGATTATGAGCCAGCTTGTCTGAAGTCAACTACGGCAAGACCTTCAATTTGCCAGTCAGTCCAGTAAACCTGAGTATTTTATTCACATGGTCATAATAACCGATAGGATATAGTAGCTAAAATATTATTTGTGACACAATCTGGGCAGTGTGTAGAGGAGGCTATAGGAGCAACGCCACCGTGATTGATATCAGCAGTGGCGTAGGAAGGGGGGGGGGGGAAGGGAGGGGCTTCGGGCCACCAAAATTGTGGGGCATAATCTAACAAGCAGGGTGATTTCTCACATTCACACTTTTAAACCCCCAATCCAAAAAAAAACATGCCCTTGGAGCCCCCTTTACTAAACATCTTCCAACACCGCTGATCTGTCGTGTGACTACTACAAATACTAATGGCTAGCACAAGTTTTCAACAACAGGCCTCAATTGTGCATTCCACAGAATATTTGTAAGGTTACTCTGGACTATTAACTGCCTTAATGTACAACACTTGAATTTAACTTAACTAAAATGTTAGTTTAAACCTACACGACTAACACTCACGCAACTCATTCAAAATAGAGTATATATATATCCAGGGCTGCATTTAAGGGGGGGCGAAGGGTGGCATTCGCCCCCCTAGAGATCCTTTCGCCCCCCCTAGACTAATGTCATAACATTATAGAAAAATTTATTGAGATTTATTACAGCACATGCATGCACATGGGTAGGAATAGTCTTTGCTATATAAAATTATAAGGAATAGTCACTATAAATTATCAGAATGTCAAATAGCTATTCTTCTTGGCTTTCGATTCCATACATTCACTATTTCAACCAAATGCTCATCTGTAAGTTTATCGGGAGATTCAATAGCAATCTTCATCAGGTGTGAAAGTGTCCCTTCAGATAAGGAGTTCCGTAGATGAGTCTTGATTAGCTTCATCTGGGAAAAACTTCTTTTACAGAAGCAGTAGAAACCGGCAGTGTCAAGCAAATTGATGCAATTTTGCTCAAATTAGGGAACATTGCAACTAGAGTTTCACTTGTTGTTAGTTCACTGAGTTGCGAGCTGATACTTTCTTTAGGTTTTTTTACAATCAAAGAACGAAAAGTTACCCACTCAGAGTGAACTTCAGAATTTATTATGGGTAACTTCACTGTTTCTTGTCCGTCCAGAGTCAAAGCAGGTTTCTGGAGTCCATAATGATTATGAAGTAAACTAATGGAATTCTTCCCAAACATTGGAAATTCAGCTACTGATGTATCACGTGGAGCATTTCGAGGATCAAATATAGCCATTGCTGAGACAATGTCATTGGAAGCAAAACGGCTTGAAATGTTTTCTTTCAAGTTGGCAATAAATGGCTTTCCAATGGTGTGTTGAAACTGATGTAGTCTGTCTGCATTGATGGTTTCTTTGGTCACTTGAATGAGGTTATCTTTTGCACTTAGAATTTCTAAGATCCAATTTGCTGCTGGTGTAACTGCATCATCCAATGTGTTTAGCACAGCTTCGACTAGAGAAGAGACAGATGAGAGATCAAGTTTTTGAAGGGTTAGACTGAGCTTGGCAACAATTGGTAGGACATAATCTAGAAGATATATAGAAGCAATTGTGGAAAACTTAGACAAAACTTTGCAAAATCCTAAAGCTTCAGGTTCATGAAAAGTTTCGTAATTGTGTTCTAGAGTGGTAACCAATGAAATATAGCTTTCCTTGACTGCCTTCACACACCGCTCATGTGCAAGCCAACGAGTGTCAGATGGCTTAAGGACTTTCATTTCGGGCAAATCCAAAGCTTGTTGGATCTTTCAATGATTCCGTTCATTTGGGGGAATAGTGAAAGTATTTCCAAAGTGTAGTCAGGGCAGTATATACATGTTGTATTCCTGCAGTGTTATTGGCTGCTTGCACTGCAACATGTGACAATGACAATGAATAAATATAGCATGTGGAACATGTTTCTTTATTCTTGCTTGAACACCAGTTTTCCTCCCAGAAAATGTAGCAGCACCATCGAACCCCATTCCTACAACCTTGCCAAGTTCCAAGTTTTTCTCTTTTAGGCTCGTGACAAGTGCTGTGTAGTAGTCTGGCGCGCCAAACCCTTTACCCAACCGCTCCGCTCGGTAGGGTCTGGTGACCCTAACGTATGCGTTTGGTGACTTTCCCCTGGATTTCAGGGGAAACATATAAATTGTGTATTGCTTATGACATAACTCGAGTGAGCAATAAAATCATCGCGAAGTTTTAACGTTGGCAGGGACATTGAGATTTTGTGGCAGAGTTTATTGCAGTTTAGCGTTTGTTCTTTCGAAGTTGGATTTTTTTGGTATGGAGGTAGAAAGCTGCTGTTGCTATTGCTGTGGAGATGATCTTTCTGGCGGAGAGCAGAAAAAAAGGAGGCGAAGGCTTGCAAATCCTAATTTCAAGGAATCACTCTCAGTATTAGTCTACCTTGCATCTGAGCTGAGAGCTTGCATTGATGTGTCTAGAATGCATGATGGATACATTTGCAGAAGCTGTGCTACAATGCTGGATAAATGTTCAAACCTCCACCAGAAGATCAGCAACAAACTCGGAGCTGCATTGCACAGGTTGCCCTCTAGTAGAGTAGCAGCTGATCAATCCCCAATTGCTAGGCCAGCACGAAGGTCACTTAGATCACAAGGAGGACTAGGATCTGCACCAATGGTAGCATCTGGAAGCACTGAGTCTCCAACTATTGTAGTAAGATAATTTAATTTTTACGTAACGATTAAATGTGTATAACTAGTAAAAAGTGACAACAACAATAAACAAACAAAACAACACTGAATTAATGCAAACATAAACTAAACAGAGTTTATATTTAAATTTTTTTCAGAAGATAGTATATCATGATCAGGTACTTTGTTATCAGATCAATTTTATATTTATGATGTGACATAAAAATTATATTGTAGGCACGTGTTCTATACAAGTCACAAACACAAAAATCGTATGCCTTTACTCCAACTAGAAGAAGAATATGTAGACCACTGATAAGGAGGAACTATAATTCCTTCGCACGGACCACCATGCAGAACAAAGGAGCGAAAAAGGCAATACTAGATGTCGTAGGCCAAATGTTACAGAAGGAAGTGATATTTCTTTGTTCAAATACTCACAAAAGTCTGTTGACTGAAGAGCCTAACAAAGATTTGGATGGTTTAGTCAAGCGCATCATCTGTGAGGTGCATGATAGGGCGCCTACTCTTTTTCTGCTGCTAGGATGGGCCATGAAGACGAGGCAACCTCACTCGAACACAAACATTCTCATCTCAACCATCACATCCATGATTTGCAAGCATCGCAAAGCATCTGCGTGCCAGTTTCAGCGACTAATTTCCTTGGTTTTATATAATGGGCATTCTTCAAAGCAGGTACTAAGCAATAATTTGTTGTGAGATATTTTTAGTGAGGCATTGAAACATGTACGTCATACACATGAATTTCATAACTCTAATGATGGCTATATATTATATTTAACTAAAATTATAGGTATATGAACGGCTTCAAAAGCTTGGTTTATGTCTTTCACACTCAAGGACAATAAAACTTGTCGACAAACTTGGAAATCAATATGACCAAAAAGTGAAAAATTGGAAAGTTGAGTCTGAAGATATGTTTGTCAATTCTTCATTATGTGTGAGTTGATTATAATCATCAAATGTAGTCAAGTAATATACATGAGTCTTTGTACGTAGGTGGAGACTGTTAAAACCATGGATCTTAGTCAATTTCCAATCCTTTCGAGAGATGACTCAGATTTTGACTTGGAAGAAGCAGATTATGACAAGATAGAGTGTAGGAGTACAGGTGTTTTTGAGGATGCATATCTGTATGAATCACCTAATATAGATACTGAGTTAATCTCATATGACAGTGATGGCAGCCATCATGATGGTGATCTGACCTGCAGTGATACCAGGCCTGAAGAGCAAGTTCATCAGGAGCAGTGGGTGGATCAGTGCCACAATGACAGTGAGGTAAATGTTATCGTTAATTAGCTAATAAGATAATAATGCAGTGTATTGACCATGAAGACAATTCACCATAAAAATACATTTGTGACTGTCTATGGGAAATTTGGGCACAATGCGGCGTGTGTAAACGTCGGTAAATCAATTGAATTTTTTTTAAAAGTATTAAATAAGCCGAGTGAACGGTTAGGTCAATTATATCAGGAACGGCTGAAGCTATGATGATACAACTTGGAGAACTCAATATCTGGATGCCAACAACTCTTCTTATAAGTGCAAAAAAAAAATTTTTTTTGATGGTCACATTTAAGCAAACAAAATGGTGTGTTGGGCAATATTTTGTCATATAACTAAACTTTCATACAAGGAGGGGGAGGGGGGGGGGGGTTTCCTAGTGAAAATTCCCTTCCTGGCAAAACTATTTTTAACTGCACAGCATTAATGCATGAGCAGTACAATGAAGAATATTACTTGTCTGATTTGTTGCATTTACACTCATTATGTCAACAGATTTGTCTCCAGTATCATATAATATAAGTGGTGATAATTACCACTTCAGTTTGATATTTCTCACTCAATTAATCTTGGCAGGTAGATGATACTCAGTCTATGAATGTTGACGAGCCTGATGAGTCATGTTTGCAAGAGCCACAAGAATGGAGTGATCAGCAATCTGAAGTAAGATTTTATTATGAATGTGGTGTGTTACAATTTGTTTGTTTTTTTAACTGAATTTTTTTTCTCCAAAACACAAAAATCAAAAGAAAAAAGATTAAAAATGTAACCACTGTAATTACGTGTATGTGGAAAATTGTTACTGCACTGAATTATCATGGGGAAAGTGAAATAGGATGGCTTTACGCTAGTACTCAGCAGAGTGGGAAAACTGTGTGGCTATTGTTAGTCACAGTTTATTGTGAGAATTTTTGTGTCAGGTTAGGGGTTAGGTAATTCACCTGTACTCTGATTAATTGCACCACTATGTGTCAGTTGACTGTTAGCACACTTGCTGTTGTCATTCATTAATTCTGTCACTCTTCTGTCAACAGTGGTTCTTGCTGGGCCATTCATTAATTTATAAGGCAAACTGTCAGAATTTTTATTTTGAATATTCCTCTAGAGCAAAAAAGTTTAGTTTTGCCTGTGCAGGTTAATGGGAGTAGCTAGTCACCTGACCCTCCCACTTTAGCCCAGTTGATAGGTCTTGATAAATTATATGCTAGCATTAACATAATAGGTAACCAAGAGCAGAATAGCATAATAGATAACAAAACAACAACAACAACAACAACGAAAAGGAATGATACAACTTGCTTTATTAAACAAGCAAGTTACTGTATTATAGAATGTTTTGAAATTTTGTGTTTATGCGCATTTTTTTTTTTTTTTTTTTGCTACCAAGAACATTTCAAGGACCCTATTTTCATGCTCTTTTGCTTTTACATAAATATGAGTATTAGTACGGGTAACCATGCTGTTTATATCTAATAGCACAGGCTACCTGTGCTATCACTCACTAATAGTAGGCCAGCTTTTAAAAAAGTCATTAGCAATTGTAGCTACACTGTATCGTTCACTCACTATCTCCTTATTTCAGGATTAGCTTCCGCTGGAACTTTGTTTTCAATGTACGGCTCCTCCTAATCTGTTGAAAAACATTCTGTCTAATTTGGGCAGAGCTTCTGTGATAAAGAATGACATTGTCTCCAACTAGAAACTACTCGAACTGTATGTTTTCCAAGGTTAACGCTGCATGCGTGCATACTTACCCGTACTATTTCACTTAGCTACTGTGGTATTTCACTTAATTTTAATTAATGTACTACTTTCTTGCAGCAAAACAAATTTGTGATCAATACATACAGTCAAGTATACTTTTTTGTATTTGAAAAGCCCAACTAGTTATCTCAGAGACATGCACATATGACATAGCATGATGATTAGTGGTGGAAGCAGTCAAACATTTAAACCTCTATTATAGTGTGGCTTCTGAAGTTTGCTTCAGGCCATAGGCACACAAAGTGACAATGAGGTGTATCTGTATATACCCTCACTGAGTAGTCTACCCTCCTTGTGGCAGGTTTTACAACTGAGAACTGGGTGGACTGTAACTGGAGTCATGTTTCACACACTTCCTAGCTGACTTGGTAATTAAACCATTTAACAATTATGCTTATGTTTACTAATTACTACTTCTATAGAAAGCACCATTGTGTACTTATTTGTGTATGTATGTGTGTGTGCATGTGCTTGTGTGAGTGCATGTGT
>WLWD01003879.1_pt1 | contig 36573 bp, 19 predicted proteins | sample 6712731 | NCBI WGS metagenome assembly WLWD01 (sample SAMN12718690, study PRJNA576275) | sponge metagenome | isolation source: marine sponge | host: Mycale hentscheli | place: New Zealand: South Island, Marlborough, Capsize Point | collected 2014-11-01 | reverse complement strand
GAGTATCATAAATCTCTGCTAGCTACTAATTGTTTGCTATCTCCAGAGCAAGAGCCACTACCTTCGTGCTAGCATTATCAGTGAAGATATGAAATGTGTCACCACCGGATAACAACAAGATACACTGGCTCTTGTTTCCTTCATTGATAGAAATGTTTTCTGGTCAACATAAGCCTTCATGAATTCACAGAGCTTTATTCGCTCTTTTATTGTACATGGTGTTTTGATTGATAGACCACATTGTATGGTCCAAAAATAACGTGACATAATTCACCTTTTACATGCAAATAGCTTGCATTTCTCTATGTCCCTTTGTTTGCCCATATAACTTTAAAATTATCACTCTACCATCTATAGTTGAAACTTGTAATTTATTCTAAAGATGTTGGCAATGTAAGCTAATAACAAAAATAAGGAGACATGTCTTTCTCTCCTAGTAGTGCTAGCACGAAGTGTTCTCATATGCACAAATCCTCAGTCTGATAAACAAGAGCACATAATCAAGTTTTCCCAGTATTTTCCGGCTGTAGTTGTAGCACACTGAGTAAGTATCCGTTTACAATTTAATGAGTAGTTATTTGATAATGTAATATGTGAAATTGTTCTCCTTCTCAATAATTAATCAACTTTTGAACTCTTAGATAAAAAAATATTTGAAATAAATTCGTTTTTTAGTACAGAAAGGTTATGTACCATATTTAACCCAGGTGTATTTGCAAGATAAGGTAAACAGGATTATTAGAATCGCCTTAACATTCAATGAGTTAAAATATAGAAACATTATTAGAACTCTTTTATCTTTGAGTTTAATTGTTGAATGTTCATAATGTGAAATATTATATTCATTTTTGTAATACTGAAACACAACCTTTATCCATATACCTAACTTGGACTAATTTATTTCCTATCAAGTCCCTGCCAACTTTTGCTAATCAGAAATGCAATAAGTTAATGCATTTTTATCCATTTTTTTTACTATTTTTAACTACTTGATTTAAATATATTAGTTTTCTTCTCCTGCTCTCTTCCTTCCTGAGCCCTTTCCTTTGGATAGATTTTCTTCTTGAGTTATGGATTCCCATCTCCTATACTTTGTTTATCTTTTCCTGCTTTTTAATTTCTCTGTATTTCCATCCATAACAAACTAGCACATTACTAATTGATCAGGAAAAGCTGGGGAACCAAAAAAATGTGTGGGTTATCCAAATAGTTTATTGCCAACTACCACTAGATACACAACTATATATACTATCACATATTAATAATAATAATAATATTCCTAATGATTATGTTCTGTACGGATTACTATCATTCTGTGGCCACAAATCAAGGAGATATTGATATATATACCAGTTAGTCTTTATAGCAGTCAACCAAAAATGATGGGGGGGGGGGTGAGGCAGGAGGGGGAGTAGGGTGTTTAGACCCCACCTGCTACTACTGGAGAGGGTGCAGGCCCCTAGCCTCCACTATATTGATCGCCACTATATTGATCATTATAATGTCATAATTTTTTTAATTACTAAAATGGATTACAGGAGAGGTGTCTCTTGAAAGCATGCAAGATAGGCAATTTATGTACTATTAAAGCCGAAACCCAAGTCTTTATTGTTTCATGCAAACCTTGTTCTAGTGTCACCTATCAAAACATACTTTTAATCTATTGCTTTATTGTAACAGATAAGGAAACATTTAGATAATGACTTACTTTGTAATATAATAAGTGAAGATTATATTACTTCTATTACTATCTTGCTTTAGTTATTGGAGCCCTGCTATTTCATTTACTGTAATACACATGTCATGTATGCCATCGAGCACACCATTAATTTTATGGTATGTACTTGAGAAACAGACAACAAGGCTCTCCTTGAACCATTCGTTACACCTAAGTGTAAAGAACTCTATGACAAAAATTATTTGAAAAACTTTTGGTTGAATTGATATAAACAACCAGATAGTGTGATGAAGGTCATCTTAAGCCACAGATCATTCTACTGGTTTGTTTGGTGATTACCATTTTTCTCATTTCATTATTCTTAACCTTTAGATATTTTCTTACTCTAGCATATATTTTATAGTGTTTTGTGTAGCTTTGAACATTTTAGGCGTAATAAATTACATTTCAGAGTATCTTAGCCAAGTAAACTAGTTAGAACAGCCATAGATATTAATTAACTTACAATTTGAAGTATCAAGTGACACCTGTTATACAACTACCTATTCAGGATAGCTCCAATTACAGGAAATCATAAAGTTGTTCTATATAAATACAGCACTAGCTAGTACACTTGGAATGTTTACGTATGCAACCAAACACCATGTTGGACTATTTATTAATGGAAAACAATGTCTTCCAAGAAATATTGGGAGCAAGTAGAGTTGTATAAATTGCTTGTTAGGTCATTGGCACTATATAAAAGTACATCTATTGACATTTTGGCGAAACATTGCGCGTATTTTGGTGGACGTACACTTATCGCGTAGATAAACGACTGAGAGCTAGTATATAGAAAGGATGAGCGACTGATTTAATAATTCTACGGAGCGCTAAAGATGGCTACGGATGTCTTGTTCTCGAAACTGTTACTATACTTCGTAGTGCTGTATGGAACAGTAGGAGGTGAAAGTAATCTACCAAGTGTGGACATTCAATGGTATGAGTTTTCCTGTATTGGAGGAGACAAAGCTTTATTGAGTACTGGACTATGGTTGAGCTACACTTCTAATTCCACTGATGAAACAGGCACTGATAATCAGACTTATTCTTGCCGTGTTTGGGTCAATTACAACTCTTCTCTGCCAGAACTGCAATATTATGAAGGAGCTGGTTCAAGAAATATCACTAGTGTGAGTTTTATCTTTGAACAACCTGAACATGGAGGAGGAAGTTGCCACTGCTTCAATATATCTGGATCTTCCTTAATAAAAAGGTTAAGAATATAAACAAGGAAATTCTAATGTAATTTATCCACATAAGCCGAACTGGAGCTACATGATGACCTAAGTAAACCTTAACTCTGGCAACTTTGAAACTAAAAACATTAGCCAAACACATCTAGAAGTTAATTTAACCTGATAGGTATGTATGCAATGCAATAAAATACTCCCAGCACTTTTTTCTTCTTTTCTCTCGTCTAGAGTTAAGCACTGAGTGACCGTTACTGCAAAATTGGTTATAAAAAGGTAAACAATGAGTCAAATAAGATATTTTCCTAACTATTTGGGTATAATACCAAGTTAATAACCCTTATCGCGCATGAGTGAGAGTGTAATTGTACTCAGCTTGTCTGTCAGTCAATCAGTCAATCATTCTCGCAACATCAAATATTGAGGCCTGTGGTCTCCCTAAGATTGAAAAAAGCATCAATATGTTGTACTGGATTTTTGACCATACTATAATACACTTACATTGGTAACAACCCCCATGGGTCACACTGTAATCACATGAGCAAATACTTCTTTTCTGCACTGTAGTTTTGCTTTTCTTAGTGATTTATCGAAGTGCTGGAATCGGAGTTCCACATTCATGGGGAGGATCTAGGTTATTTTAATGGGGACTCTTTTCAAAAAGATGTGTAATAGCTATACCTTACAAAATCCGTAAACTGTCTTGGTAATTAGAGTTAACAAAAAAATTACAAGCATGTAGAGGTTAACAAACTAGTTGTCAACACATTATACTCTAATTTACTATTTTCTTTTGGTTGTCAAATGGACACTATTCCGGCAGTGGTAGTTAAGTCTAATAAATTTTCTGGTGTTTATTTCTATTTTTGGTGGTGGTAGCGGCAAGTTATGCTTGTGTTTTTCATAAGTGATGTCTGATGCGTGTTTGTTTATTTTTGTCACTCACTGGCTGCTTGGGTTTTTCTATCATATTTATACTTTATGAGGGCCACTGTATAGTGTACTGAAACATCTACATTATAACTTTTGTGTCTAAAAATAATGGTATTTGAATCTATGACTTCAGCATGTCCCAGTCTATAATGTGATGTTCTTGATTGCATGTCCTGCAACTGCTGAAGTGAAATAAGTGACATCTGAAAGATCAAATTTCTTGAGTTCTTTTATTCTGTTATGGAGTGTACAACCTGTTTTCCCAATATATGTTAGTCGATAAGTACCACTGAGTACACTAAGAACATTCCTTGTCCATCCTATTGATTAGTATCATATCTCAATAGGAAAGCGATACTGTCCAAATATATTGTGGTACGGTTTGAGGGAGGTTTGATGTCAAGTGATGCAAGTATTCTTCTTATAGTTGAACAAACATTCTGCACATACCGTAACAAAACTTTGTTCAATATTGCTCAAGGCTGTATATCTTATCGAACTAAAGATTTATGATGATATTTGAATGGACATCCACTGGCTTGTAGAGCAAGCTTATTGTGGGGTTATTTCTTCTTCAAGCAGTCATTTGTGACATGGGGGGGGGGGGGAAAGGGGGTGGAGTCAAAGGACAATTATTTGTCTGTATGTGTCTTTTGTTTTTGTTTTTTACCGTGATTGTGAATAAATAATCTAAGTGGTGTGTGACAGTGGATATCCAGAATAACCCGTGTAAAGTTGTCTTTTCATTACAAATGTAAATTTAATTGCTTTTTAGATGGTATTTAGATGTTGATGAAATAAAGGACTACATGTTTAGGTAATCCAGTAAAGACATTATCGACATAATGGTGATCAAAAACTAGAAATTGCCCTTACCTAAATAACTTCCACTGGATTCAACTGTTACAGAAACCTGGCTCCCCATTGTAGTTCCAAATATCTGTTGACATATTTCCCCATTATGTGATAAACATGTTGCATTTAGATAAAATTGAAGTGGCATTTTTTTCTCTCTTCTAGTATAGAATAATATATAATCTTTGGTGTGCTAGTTCTGTAGCACATTTCACTGGAACACTAGTGAAAAGAGAAGCAACATCAAATGGAACTAATTTCATTCCAGGTGATAATCTTGATTCACTATAACATTTGAATTGTACAAAAACTGATCCCACTGCCACAGTTGTGTTATGTACAGAATATTTCTGAAAGTAAAAATTCGAACTAAAATAGGACATGTGTCACTTGAAAAATCAATTCTACTATTTTTCTTACAAATTAATGTCAGCTTAGTTTCATCAGATGTCAATAAGTGACCTAAGTGGTATTAAAATACATTATTTCATATAACATAGTCAAAGTGCTTAGGTTAAAAATATGACATACTTTTAGTTTCAATGTATGTATTAATATAACAAACTTTCAATTGTTGTCATTATGCACATGCATTGTGTTCCATACATTCAAATGCAGTAAGGTATCACAATATTCAAACCAATTTAGTGCAACTTTTATCATACTTCATATTTCAATTTCTAAACAAACAAATAATGGGCAAATTGTGTTTAAGCCCTATACATGTTAACCAAGTAAGATTCATACATGTTGAGGAACCACTCTTCAACAAAGATAAGAAAGAGAAGAGAATGTTGTGTAGTTAATATTTGTATCATGTCATTCTGTTTATACTTATACTTCGGCAGAGATGCTAGTTTAAATACTTGGAGCAGAGGCTATACTCTAGATGTTAAGCAAAACCTATGTGCATTTTATGGTAAAAGCATGAAATTTTGTACATAAGTTGTATGTAATAAGTACTTTGATATTAGATGTGGAGCCAACGCAGATTTGACCTTTGGTGACCTTTATTTATTAATTTACACACCTAAATTTGAAAAAAAATTAAAAATTATTTCGCTTTTTTTTTAAAACCATTCATGTGGGGTATCAAATTAAAGCTCTAAGTTCACATGTTGTTTAAGCGCAGCTTATGTTGGCGGTAAATTCTCAAGGGTCCTTCATTTTTTCGTGAATAACCACTTTCTGGCATCATTTAGTTTCTCTAAGTCACTAGTTCGGTCATACAGCAAGACAACATATCGCTCTAGTACTGATAAGGTTGATTCACCTATGTTATCTTCCATAAAGAGAAGGTCCTCAAAGGCCTCTGTGACATCAGGAAATACAAGCCATACCTTCCAAGCTGTCTTCTTACCTCGACCTCCAATGCTGACACTGTGTCGCATCCAGTAAAAGCATGAAAGACTGGTAGAGTTTTACAGATTTTAGGATCCATGCCACTGATGACCTCATGAATAGGAAGGTAACAAAAGTTAGCCTTTGTACCAAATGCCATCCATAGTTCATCTGGATAAATTTCATGAAACTTAGATATTGCTAGTACCACCACATCAGTGTCTACTGTACGTACAAGTAGCTTTCTGCCACCTTTCTGGACAGCATCAAATGCATGTTGAAAGGTCTGCAACAGCCATGGTACTTAAAACATCTTTTTCATCTGTTGTAAAAACCATCTTGCCACTTTGGGATATTTTTTTAATTGCTCGGACAAAATTTTGAATAATTTACTTTTATTTTCTGCTACACAAAGAAAATCATCCCACTTCTTGGGAAGAAGAGTGGCTGCAGATACACGTCTTCGAATTCCCTTGCCCCTTCTTTCCCTTGTAGAAGCATTTAAGCTGTTTCGAATGTGTTGAGGCCTCAGTAGTGAGACCTCAACTGGTGGATGTTCAAATGACCAGAGTTATACTCCCCCCTGACTCTAGCTATAGATATGGCGCAGCCGCTGTCGCGCTAGCAATTGCAGCTTTGCCAATGCAATAACAGGTTAGGGTCATATATCACACTTTTAAACTTAAGATTACAAGGGATAAATAAGTACGCACAGTGAGACAGAACCTGCGGGTAAGACATAATGAATATCATTATGTGAAAGGCAACATAGTGATATATTCGTGTGTGCGTATTGGGTGTTATTGGTGACAGTTCAAGTTGAAGAGTAATTGTTTATTGTTCAGGTTGAGTCCTGAACTGAATGTAAGTATCCCAAACAACATCCACTCTCTTAGCTGTTTCCAGGTACTTCAATATAGGCAAAAACACATGATCAGCATTAATCTTGGAATATTATTGCTATTCCTGGATGCATCATTTGTACTGCAGCAGCTCCATCAATAAATGGTTCATCAACCCCTGGCATGTTAACTGACTTCTTGTCATCAAGGGCAAGACAGTCAAGTAGGTCAGCTTTAGTTTCTATGCTGAAGTTTTCCTCCAAGTGACAAAGATGGGGGAGCAGCTTGGTTCTCATGTGAAAAAAACAAATCCAAATTGCCAGACCATGTTTGATAAGACACATACAATCTCGAGAAAATATTGCAGTTACTTTTTAAAGCATCAATTTGCATCTTTTGTTTGGAAGAGCTATGATTTAATGTATGTTTTAACAGTGGCAATTTGTTCTTTGAAATGACATCAGTGACTGGCTTTTTACATTTGACTAGCCTTTCTTCCACAAATTTCTGATACTGCTCTACACCTAGCGTTTCAACTTTTTTAACTGCTTCTGCCACAGATGGATCCAAAATATCTTTGGTGTCCAAAACCAATAGATCTTCACTCTGTTCCAAAAATGGATTGCCCATCTCTTCAAAGACCTGCAACTAGAGACTTCACCTCCATCAAAAAAGTGGCTCTGCTGGAGTTTGTTCATGATGTCTGTGATTATTGCCTTTGGTACCCGCTAATGAAGATTCAAACTCCTTTACCATTCTTGCTACCTCTGGACCAGTCACCATCCAGCGCTCTAATGCTACAGGATTAGTCATCAAACCAATGGCTCCTCCAGTGGACCCCTTTACATCAGCATTATTTTGCTCATGGCACTGGTCAATAGCCATGCAAGAGAATACTTTTTGTGTCTTCTGAACAACAAACTTCCCGTTGCAAAATTCTTCAAAAACTGCTGGATGCTTTTGTGGTAGCAAGCTCATGTCACAGATGTGAACTGGCAACCATCTCGAATAGTGAGTATGATCCAGAGCAAACATCAATGGTACTATCTGTATTAAAAAGTACAACTGGAAGTTTCCTTCTCTAAGGGATCTGATAAAGGAGCATCATAGTTTCCAATGACAGTGTTTTCCACCAATAGTAAAAATGAACACTATGTTGTGATCGAACTTGACACCACTGCTCCAAAGACAGAACTTCAGCATTGTTATTTATCATATGTATGCTGAAGCAGAATGTGGATGCTTGCAGCAGTGACCTGATGAGCATGTCTTGTCTTTGCCACTTGACTAGCACTAATGAAGGAATCAGCAGTACCAGCACTTGCTATATTGGCCTGTACTAAAGCACTAATCCAGCCACTGCCATCAAGCCAATCTCCCAGAACCTATAATAACAATGAATTCAAGTGTAAACTTTTGCACATTTGTGGGCAGCACAAGGGAATCAATATGCGGTACAATAAAACTTGCTTTTAATGGATGCTGGTGCTACATTTGTGTATTCTAATGGTAAATGAGCAACTGAATGAGAGGATGAGGCAGAGTGACAAGTAATTACTGACTTATGTCGATCTGTTCTCTCTGACATGTGGGATGAATGCAGAATAAGAGAGATGCCTGTGCCATGAAATGACTCTTTTGCCGTAGCTGATGTGGGGTTGTAGGCTATGTTGTCTACAGCTGCTGTTGTGAACAAGCCAGAATTCAATTTCAGGGTACATACAACACCATCAGCAGAATATTGCTGACAAATGTTCACACTGATTTATTAAGTTAGCTTCAAAACTTGATCATAGGAACAACACATACCTAGATCAAAGAGAGTATCAATAAGGTTGCGACTGCGTGTAACCGTATGGATTTTCATTGATATATAAAGGGGAAGTGGCATTTCACGATCTTGGTTATAGCAAACCATTGAAGAGGAATCAGTTGCTCGTTTACGTTTGACACTGTTAATATAAACATCAAAAGCTGAGATATTGAAAGTGATGCTTTTTGTTAGCAAGCTGGGTTTGGCATTCAATGTTGGGACCCTCAAGAATCATTACAGTGCAACTAAACATTTGTGGCGATGGTTAGCCTCTATTTATTGCGATCATGTCTCCAGCGGAAAAAAAGAGCAGTGTCATTAAGTTCAAGTGCACATTTACGAACTTTCATGTCGAAATCATAGGTGCAGGCATTGTGGAGCCCTGCATATCCAGCTGTGATTCATCACAAAAGATGCATATAGCTTGACAATCAATACAGTCATGTTGAGAACGTGTTTGCACACCCTCATTAGACGGACTAGCATCACTAGCATTAGTTCAGCAAACACAGAATACTCCCATTCAATACATAGCATACTGGTAATAGAGACATCATTGAGAGGATAGCTTCAGTGAACTTACCATTGAGGCTCAGTAGATTCTATAAGGAGCCCATACTAGTACCAACTACATGATGTAGCAGTCTTGTTGTCAGGTGAAAATACATGTCATTTACACCTTCTTGTACAATGTAGTCACAATTACATCCACTAAAATGACCATAACTTTGAAATGAAAATAGTTCAAAGTTCAGAAGCATCTGTGTGAGCTGACATTGTGTTCCTATATGGTGGGGCGAGTTACAGGACTGATTATCAGAACCACATTTTATGACTGTATTATAAATGTAATTCTACTAATGGCAATATCAGCTGTAAATGTAAAGTATTACCACTTTGGATTTAATGTAAAGGAATTAAGTTTGGATGACATTTTCATCCATTATTTATGTAGTATTCAACATACAGTGTCATGTTATCTTTATCATATGATTTTAGTCTCTGTGGTGGCAATCCCCAAAATCCTAGAACCGTACACATCACTTGGAATAGTGCAACTAATTCTTTTCAAGAAATATTGATTCCTGAACTGACAAAAACGTTACCATTTAGTGTTGACTGTTCTGAAGCAAGCAACAAAATGTAAGTTAATGTTATTAGCTGTTGACTGTCAGGTGAATTATGTTAAATAGTCAACTTCTGCTTAATTGCATGATACTTAAGTGAAACAAAATTCACAATCTCATAACCCCCTACACATTTGAGATTAGTAGTAACAATAATACTATTATGAATATCAATACTATAATTATTCAGAATGATATCTTATGGAATCTATTCTTCACAAGGCACATGTGGAATTAAAGTGGGTCATGCTCTAGAAAAAGATGATGTATTAGAATTCTCTATTAGATTATTATCTAATCCATCTGAATGGATTCCTCTTTCAATTACACACATTAATCAGCCTACAACATCTAATTGCAGACGTGGATATTGTGTGCAAGAAAATGACACCTTGAATTCTAATCCTGGTAACAATTACAAACCTTACAGTAAGATGAATATTCAGATATGTGGATTTCCCCTCATTGAGTCTGTACAACTACGCTGGCTCATGTCGACTACTATTATTGTTCGTAATAGTCGATTTGAAGATAAGTGGAGTTTGGATGACATTGAAATAAAACTAATGATGGGGAATATTTCCACATGTTTAATGAAGGACAATTTTGATAATCCTACACTAAAGTAAGTCCACATTACTAATTAGAAGTATAAAGGTATTGTGAATATTGCCAAAGTGATAAATATGACATTAGTGAATTTTAAATAATTTTTTACTCTTCTTGACCTGATAGATCAATATACAATTATACATAAGCATTTTATAGCTTTAATTACCTCAAGAATAGCAAAAATAAAAAGCCTAATAATACGAAATAATTTTCAATAAGTTTATATAATTGAAGCCTTACTCACAAATTATTAACTATTAAATGTATATCTAAAAATTAATTGAGTTTAGCACTATTCCATTATTAGTCAGAGTGTTTATAATATGATATGTATTATATATACTATACTGAAGTATTAAATTTTCGATATTCACAGCGTATTGAAAATTATTTTCCTGATTAATTGTAAGTAGCCACATGATAATAAATATACCATCCCATGGTTAATCAACATTAAAGTGGCATGGCTCATATTGTCTTCTAGAGTCCCTCTCCCGTGGTTTCTCCCGTGGTTCTTATGGCAATGTCTTCCGCGGGGAAACTAACGGCCAATAATAACCTTTTTATGAGATATTCCGAGAACTCCGCACTAGCCTGGTTCTTCATGTATTTTTTCAAAGCTATCTTTTGGAATAACGAACAGAGATCTTCCTTATAAGGAGTCAGCTGATGTAGTTCTTTTTTGCCACACATGCTTAAAATTGTTGAAAGAAAAAAGCAAAGACTGCCACATAAGCAGACCAGGCATTTGTATAAGTTCTAATTTTTCATTTTATTAAGTTTATTTTTTACTGTGTTGTTTGTTTTATATGTTCAAGTAGCTAGGTTAGCTATACAGTATAGACACTCTATAGTTATACTTCACAAGTTATTAATTGACATGAACCTACTCATTGTTTATAAAAAAATATCATTTGCATTGCAGTACAATAAAATAATGTGCTTGTACTTTCTGATCAATTGATCTAAAACTTCAAAATTGTCCTTTTTAATAGGTTGAATTCTCTAATTTAATGAACATGACGATGAGGTTAAATGGGTGTTGTGGGAGTGGTTAAGAGGGTGTGGTTACCAAGCTTCCTACTCTTTGGCTGAATTATTATAGTATTATTAATAATAGTCAATAATGCTCTTGTGTGCCAGCAATGACTACAGACAATGTGTGTATTTATGAATAATTTATGACCTCAATCTGTTTGATAAAGCATTGTCTAGAATTTAATGAGTAAACAATCATCATCTCAATCAGTAGTAGAGGCAATTGAATGACTATTACGGTAGCTAATAGGTAAAATCAGCGAGGAACGTACGTGTAGGCAATAGCTTCACAAAGCCTAAGTTTACAATCATGAATAACATAACAGAGAACCCGAGAATCAAGAAACATAAAATAAGGAGTAGAGGAAATCCATAACACAAAAGAATGAACTAAATAGAGGGAGAGAGAGAGAGGAATAAGAAGAATTGAAACAATTCAGGAAAAAAGAGCAGTAGAAGGTAGCTAAAGTAACTAAATTAAGCGGTAGCATATAATAACAATGGATATAAAATACCTCATGCTTTCTCAGCATTTGAAATTTGCAAAAGTGAGTACTGAGTACAACTGCAAGTGTCATGGGTACCTGCTAGTAATATTATATTATTGATTTTACTAATATATTGCTATATTACACCTATTATATTAAAGGGTAACTGCCACCTATTTTTCATTTCTATGTTTTTGGTTAATGTATAGATATAAAGTAGTAACCAATGTAAACATTTTTTTAAAGTGATAGGATTAGTATTTTCTAAGAAAATAATACTACTCCCTCCCACACAAAATTAAGTAAAGGAAGTTTGCATGATATCACAAGTTGAGTAGCTTACAGCTGCTCAATAACTCTGTAGTGTTCAGCACTCTAAACTCTGCAATGGATTCATTTTGGTAGCTCTAAACTCAGGTTTTGAGAAAGACTGTCTCAGCGACTGGTAAAGATAATTGCCTCAGTGATGCTTCCACTACAGCCATAAGCGCAATACTTCAGACTTAATCCCACTTCACGTTAGAGTATAAAATAGTTATAGGGCAGTCTGCTATATTCCACAATACATTCTCTTGTCATTAAAATTAATGCAGATTATTAGATTACTATTTTGATTATTACAGCATCATTGGATATATCCAATAGAGTAATTTTTTTTTCGTAACCGTACTGTTAAAGTATAGCTATCAATAATTATTAATACTAATATGATTTTTACAGCGATAGTTATTGGAATGTTTCATCAAAATATTGTAGTTATTGGTATTCTTTTTCATAACCGTACTGTCAAAATATAGCTATCAATTATTATTAACATAATAATTTGATTTTTACAGCAATAGTTATTGGAATGTTTTAAATATTCGAAATGGAACCATTTCTTCAAATTGTTCCAATGGAACTGATAATCCTGCTTTAGTGTTTGGGGAAGGAATTAAATATAATCCTTATAACAATTTTATTGCAAGTCATTCTGCATTGACGAATGTCATAAATCTTACTGATCTGACATACAATCCTTCATCATCTCCACAAGGAAATTATCCCCCTACCTCTACTTTAATGTGTAATGTTGACTCAACCTCCAGTGGTCCTCTGAATAAATCCATGAGTACGACTGAAATAACACCATTTAGCAGTGAGAGTGAAGTATCTATGTCTACTGAAAACTCTAGTACAACTACAATGGTGGATGATTACATTATTAACTTGGAGTCTGAAGTTGAGGTATAATAATATTATCTTTAAAATTATACTATGCCTTTACGTATTAATGGAAACAAAAAGCTAGATACAAATAGCACTAATAATCCATTAATATTACCTTTTTATTTTGCTTTGAAAAAGATGAATATCAATTATTTGTATTATTTGTAATTTGATTGAATAAGCAAAGTTATTAGCCAGAAATATTCAATAATTTGAGTAACCAAAGTTGTTATTAACATGTGAAATTATTTCAGTCTTATCAAATAATAAAACATTGTTTTCAAGAAATATGATTATATAAATACAATATCAACAGTTAAATAATAATAATGATTAAAATTTGGCTATTGATAGATATGTAAATTACATAATACTGAATCAAAGGTTATATATTTTTAACATTTGAAACATTTTTTTTGATGTTTTAGAATTCATTTCAACAGACTATATTAAACACATTGAATAACAGTGTAAGTATCAACTATTATGTATTAACAATATTTACCTATGAGTTTTCAATTGTTAGGATGTGGAAGAGCAAATCGGACGGTTATCAACACTTTCAATGAACATGACAGAAGATCCACTAGTAATTGTCTACATTCTAGGTATAATACTGAACAATGCAACCACCATGATCTGTGAAACAGAAATACTGCAGGTAATTAATATAATACACAATTATTTATGAAATCAAAGGCCAATTAATTAATGAAAAAATATTTGTATATGAAATGAATAAAGGGCCTTAGTTAACTTGTCTTATATGGCATGGCAATAAACTTAGAGTGTCTGATTAACAATGACACAGGATAAAATTTGATTAATCAAAGCAGTGTATTATTTAACCATAAATTATTGTATTACTTATTATCCTGGCATGACAAAAATACATCTAACCTCTAGTATTAAATCATGTTTTATCCAGGATAAATTAACTCACTAAATAAAGGAGCATTACAATGCAAGAAGAATTCAAATTATTGTCAATTATCATAGATACTAATAAACTCCCTAACACTCCCTATCAATAAAGACCCTTAGTGTTTCATACCCAAAGAGTGAGATGACTTTCTTGTGGTAAATCGTTTAAATCATTAAGTAATGAATGTCAACAAACAATAGCTCTCTTGTATTATATTAATCATATTCATTGAAGCTAAGGTAGACTAACTTGCATGCCGTTAATGTTATAAGACTATTATCATAATTACGTGAATTTATAACTCACAGAATACAATCAATATTGGAGCAAACGTCATACTACAAACGCAAATGATGAAGCGGGTAAGTCCAAGCAAGTGTAAATTCATAACACAAAGTATTTTTATAATTCCCAATTGTATGAAGTGAAGCAAGAATCTATCAAGTGATCAAATCAGTATTGTATATATTTTGTGTTTAAATTGCTATCCTACATATACAAAATAAATAATTAATTTTTAAATATTTTGTTTTGTATGACAAAACAAATTAAATATAGTTGAAGTAATACCCAAATTATGATACCACTGAACGTATTTTATGTGTGTTATACTAAATTTATAGATGCATATTCACTTCAATTATATAATTTTAATATAATATTCATTAATTCTATATATCATTATTTGACTTAGTTCATGAATGATACAATAAGACAATTTGTACTGGGTACAACTCTGTTAGTATCACTAGAAAGATTAGTGGTACCCTGCGAGGAGCAGTTTTCCTATGCTATCATGGAAACAGTCGGTACGTATTGTTAAATTATTATTTTTTTGCATAATCTTGAGGCAATTTCAAAACTGATTGAGCTCAGGCAATCTGCCACTTTGCTCTTTAATGTATTACTTGTGTGTACATTATGAGGTTCATTATATATTCTCTCTCTTTCATAGACTTTTTATAACTATATAGGATTAATAAATGTTTTGAGAAAACTCAGGACCAATTGCTTTAAATTTTCACAACACTAAGCTATGACAACTAATATTTAACCACAAATTTTTGTTGCTTAGTTGAGAATGGGACTCATTCTCATAGCAGTACTGAAATGTTAATGTGCCCATTGGTTCTCTGAGCTTAGCAATTAGAGATATTTTGTGTCATCCAAGTAGTCCTGGGTTCAATCCCCAGTGACAGCCAGATATGTGTAATTCTGTACTGCATACAAAAATAATTGTGAAGAGTAGAAAATATTATTAATATGTGAATAAAAGAAGGAAAAGAAAGAAATGCTAAAGTGACTATCATCTATGATTTCAAATGTTTCTTTCAATTTAGGTACACAAATACGACAGTTTAATTTAAGTGATGAAGTAGTTGTATTCAATACTTCTACATTCCCTGAATGGACTCCTCCATTTACGGGAGCTCGTATTCCATTGGAAGGTATGAAATCATTTTCAACCAATGATAATGTTAGAATAATAGCAAACATATATAGAAATATTTCTATCATTCTACCAACGGGAATAAACAGGTATGAAAATGATGAATAATTAGATATAATGTCATTTGATTATACCCTAACCTTAGTTCTACATTGGTTTCTGATGTAATTGGGATTTCTTTAAAATGTGGAGAAGAAGTTTGTCTCACAAATGATATTACTTTCAATAAATCAGTTCAGATTGTGTTCAATCATGACGAGAGTCTAGAAGTAAGTAATACAAGCATAATTACAAAATATGCTGTATTTGACTTATTCTTCTTTGGTACAGGATCAACTAAATAACAATGAATCTAAAGTTACCCAATGTTATTTCTTGGATATTATTAGCAGGTAACAATTATTTATTGCGTTAAAATTTCATAAATTTATGGTAAATTATTAGAATATATAAAATATAAATAATTTGAAGTTAGATTAAAATTGTTCATTCAATGTTCTGGTCCTATAGTGTACTTAATGTACTGGTACATTGACTTTAATTAGTACTACATTACTACTATATTATTTATACTTGACTATAGTTAAAGTCTGTCTTGAAATAAAATTACTTGTACTGTGAAAATAATCCAGTATAAGCTAGTTTATAGCATTAGCTTATTGATACACTATAAACAATGCCGTATAGCCCATAAACTACACTTACTACACTTAGTATAATATGTATGAGATACTTTTACTGTTATAAGGTAGAATTAAGTTAGTTTCATTTTACAATAATAGCGTATCAATATAAAATTGTTATAAAGCAGTTACAAAACACATTATCATCACAGTTTATTACAGTGTTGCCCCAAATATGCAAACTTTTCTAACATGCCTTTAACAATTCATCTGACCTTTTGACACTTGTGCTATAATTACTTGGTCATCAATATTATTACAATACAATGTTAATTATTTCATATCATTATTTTCTAAATTTTTGGAAAAACTGATATTTTAAGTTGTAATTATGCATTCATATTATATACTAAAATTAACTCATAACCTCATAACAATAGAAATGGTCAAGAATACAGCAGAATAAGGGGGAAAACAAGGCACACTAGCTCATTAGTTAAGCAATATATTGTATGTGTACAAATACACTACGAATATTTTACAACAGAGCCACAATTCTTCAACTTGGAGAGTGGTCTACTAGAGGATGCATGAAGAATGAGAACATGTCTTCCCAACAGAGAACAGTGTGTGAGTGCAATCATTTGACACACTTTGCTATCCTGCTCAGTGCCAGACCAGTGGCCATTACCAGTGAGAGAGTCCAACTATCACTGAATATTATCAGCTACATTGGAGTCTCCGTTTCACTGGTGGCTATGGCAATTCTTATATTTATCTTCACATGCTTTAGGTAAGCCAAGAAATATAAATACATTATTTTATGAATACGTAATTATAATACAAATGTATGTTATTATTGTATTCATTTAATTTTCAATATAATAATAGTTGTAACTCCAATAATATTTATAGTATAAATAAAATAACAATAGTTGATTTTATTGTAAAATACATATCTTGAAAGCTTTATACCTTGTAATAGTATGAATTTGTACATTTCTATATGGAATAAGATTTATTATATTTATAACATGAGATTTATTACATTAAACAGTGGAATTAAACTGATGTAAGCTGAAGTTAAGTCAGTTCAAATATCGCTTACTGAAAAGTGCTTCTATAACCATAAACTAAATTGTACACTATTATTTAATGTGTTGGAAAATAGTTCATTAGCCTCTACATTCCCTTCAATTGCTTGATGTGAGGTAAACAAACTAGATTAATTCACATAGTCATGATTTAAAAATTTTTTTTTAATATCTGGCACATATTACTAATTGGTATTCTATATTTTACACAATAAAGTTTATCATGAATATACATACGATTAATGTTGTTATTTGGGCAAGAAGTTGTTATAATGACATTCATACTATTACACAATGATATTGGACTATTTTTACTACTGATACCAAACAAAGTAATTGTGTTGTTTCTGTTTGCTGCTTCCCGTTGACAGATCACTTCGCAGTCTAAGAAATTATATACATATCAATCTCTGCATCAATCTGGCCATCGCACAGATTATATTTGTGGCTGGAATAGACAAAACTGGTGATGATACTGTACCCATCCACTGCCAGTCCATAGCAGTTCTCCTCCACTACTTCTTCCTGGTCTCCTTCATGTGGATGCTAATGGAGGGTGTTTTTCTTTACGTCACTTTAGTTAAAGTGTTTGTCAAAAAGCAAAAGCCATATTACATAGGGTTTACTATTGTAAGTTACGGGTTTCCCCTAATCTACATGGTAGGACTGAGTCTGCCACTTGGATTTGCTTACTTCACTCCGACTGGATATGGATACTCAACAGCGTAAGTCTTTCTTAATAATTGTCCTCATACCTTGAATGTATTAAAGTGAATCCTGTGTAGAAAATCAATGAAGTATTTCGCCACACGATCCTACTAACTAGTTAAAAAGTAGTCAATAAAGTAATGAAATTATTATTTACCCTCTGTGCACATGTGTAAGGGTTCAAGCAGTCTGTTTGTCAATTATTTATTTTGTCACTCTGTCCAAAGATGCAGACTATTATGCCTGGAGATAATAGAAACTTACACTAAATGAGGATTTAAGTCCCTTTAATTAGCAAAAAAAAGATATTTCAGCTTAGTTTTTGAGAATTCGAGAGAAAATGCAGATACTGCAGGGAGTGCTACTATATGGTCTTGCCCATTCATTCCTTTAGAATCACACCTGCTAACATGAGTGTACATGTTTAAAGTTCTCGGTTCATAGTTCCAGTTCTTATATTTTCCTTGCTGGAAATGTGATTCTTTCATCAACTGTATGTACGCCTGCTCTTCAATAAACTGTGCATCATATACGTCAGATTAAGTCCAAATGTTTTCTGAGGATATCATTCACATGAACTTTATTGTTAGCTGAAAAGCCACATCAGCTTATCGGGATATATTTCTTTAGCTACAGTGTAGGACTAAAGTTGTCCACACTAAGCCATAGCTAGCATAAATATGCAGAAGCTAAATGTGACATAATTTATGTTCATAAATAGAACAAAACCATTTATGTTCTAAGCTGAGAATTAAAGAACGTTATATTCAATAGTACTGACTTCATATGCATATTGTTGCATATTTTTTAACTGTCTGGAATGTTTGCACTCTTAGTGCTCTAGAGTTTATTTATAATTATATAAGGAAGTAGTCAGAAATTATCCATTATTTCTACTCAATGTCGTATTAAAAAAAAAATATGGTAATTGCTTTTTTCAGAATAATAATGTATTATACAAATTATGCAATAGAATATGCTCGTGTGAAGTAAGGTTATAATTATACTGTTATTTTTTAGATGCTACTTAGAACCTCACGGAGGTTTCATATGGGCTTTTATAGCTCCAGTTATTCTCATTTTCCTGGCTAATATTTGTTTTTTTATCATGGCCGTGGTTATAATGTGGAAACACCAGCAGAAAATAAAGGATAACTCTAAAATCTCTAACGTCAAAAACTGGTTCAAAGCTGCCCTTTCACTTACTGTTATTATGGGCCTTACGTGGATATTTGGCCTTTTCATAATTCAAGAACCAAGCCTGCTACCATTTGTCTATGTGTACTCAATTTTAGTAGCATTTCAAGGAACATTCATTTTTATACTGTTTGTTCTGTTGTCCAAGTCAGTACGTGATACTTTTATAAAGCAATGGAAAATTCAAGTCAATCAGTCTGAGTTTCTTAGTAAATACTTTGGAGAGAAATTAACTTCAAATAACCAGGTAAGAAATGTTTACTTTACATAATTGGAAAGTCGACAATGCACTATAATGATATTATGTTTCCTTGAATGAGATCATTTTCAGTATGCTTTCTTTTTTACCTTATTAGAACAAATCCAGTGATCCCCGCTACTCTGGTTTGCCAGCAGCGAAAGGCAATATTAAAGGTACAGGGACGCCAAGTCAGCCCCACCCAAATACCTCGCTAAATGATTCTTCAAATCTTTGTATGAACATGAAATCTTTTGAGCACAAAGCAAATGCTGATTCTATGACTGCTACTCCTGATGATAATATATATGAAAATATTGATGCAACAATGGAAGAAGATGCCTTCTCCTCATCAAACAAGGATTGCTGTGAAAATGAGAAAATGGAGCATATTTACCAGAATGTAGAAATTGCACGTTTGACGAAACATTAAGAATTTAATATTAAATAGTTATAGTGTCGTAATAACTAACTTGATGTGTAGAAATAGTAGTGAAGTATCATTTTAAAGTTATACTGTCTTTATAATTTGATATCATGCATTATCTTGTTATGTACATAATCATGCTTGCAAATTAACGTTAAATACAAAATATAAAGTAACTAGTGGTGTGCTTGAGCACAAATGGCAAGCGAGCCTGATAGTTAGGTAACATAAAATGTTACTATTTTTAGCTTACTTCATGCAAACACTACTAATAGTGTGCTTGAGCACAAATGGCGAGCGAGCCTTAAACTACACTATTGTTAAATGATTGATTTTAACAACTAACACTCAAGCTACTAAAATAAAGTCGAGTTTTTAAATTACGTATGCGGTAAAGGGGGTTCAATGCCATAGTAACCGCTCCCCGCAACTGTTTGAATTGAAAAAGAAGCAACAAAATCAAGTCACGTTATTTAAAGTTTTCTTTGTGACATTCTTAATAGTAATTGTAACGCACAATACTTTCACACAACTGAACATACCTACGCAAGACTTACTGTCGTGGTTCGTCTAGTGGACAATGAATTTACAAGTTAATGCTGTTGAGTAGGGCTTATAACTGTGACAAATAGCGACTGACCCTCGAATAGAAATGGAGCTCCCATAAGTTTTTGCGTTTTAACTGCACCCGCAAAAGAATTCAAATAGGTATGTCGCTAAACCGGAGGATTCTGTTTAGTGAAGTTTGGGACGGGGTCGAACGTGGAGCGAACACTGACCCTCCGTATTTTTGTGTTCGCTCCGCGTTCGACCCCGTCCCAAAATGACATACATACGTCCAAACATATATATAAACTAGTGGTGCGCTCGAATAGCGCAAATGGCGAGCGAGCTGGCCTAGCTGAAAATAAAATGAAATAATGCCACTTAGAGAAAATGCAATTAAAAATGAGTACACTGTATGATAATTCTAGGGGGGGGAATGATTGTTTCGCTCTTTTTTGAGCTCATCAGCATACCATAACCATACACACATACAAAGTTACCAACCATTTCAAAGTTTTGTATAAACCAGATAGACAATCTGTCAGTTGATACTGTACACTATTCCAAGAATGTATTGCATATGTGTTATTTACTATTGTTTAAAAGTTGGTAATTTTGGATGTGACATATGATAGATATGGACAATCATCTGTACTCATCTTCGACAGATGATTGCCCCCCTCCGAATATTTCAGAGGGGACCATAGTAGTCACATTTTCAAATGCACTGATATTTACTTTGGGTCCTTTTTAGAAAATTTTAATGAATGTAATTATTATTATTTGTGAAAATGTTTAATAATATATTTTGTGATACAAAAAAATGCTTCAGGACTGTTAAAAAAGTAGAACTTGAAATTTTGTGCTAGTCATATGAAATTTATGTTCATGATAAAACCATTTATTTCCTCCTTCATATTTAAAGAAGAAAGTTAATACTAAAAGTTAAAGCAAATAAGGTGTACTTGTCAGCAGCTTGCTGCAGTTAAAAATCTTTCTTTAAGGTGTAAACTTGAAGCACTCGAGTATAAGAATTTGACTATAAAAATATTCAAAATTTATAAGACTTGAGTTCAATACTTGACATTGAAATTTTTAAGAACTTGAGTATAAATTTGATGAGCATAAAATATGACGTTTAGTTGAATATAGTTGATGAAAAATAACTTAGGACCTCCAGCTTAAAATACCCAGTTATTTATACTGGCACACAAGCTAGGTTCTAAATGGACAAATAATTTGAGGACTGTTTGGATGGCGAACTGTACCGAAATGTGTGGACATAGACGACACTTTGTGATTACTGGGACTCCCTGCCACCCAGTTAGTGAGCTCAGGAAACACCGGAAATCCCAGCAAAAAATGCATTCCTGGAGGTCGTCTTTGCAGAGGCACACAAAGAGCTCAGGGCTCCACATTATTACAGCCCACACATTGTGAAATCAGTACATGAGTCCAAGAATGCTAATTTTGGTGTCTCCTAATAAAGTCAACTCAAACTACTACCATAAAGACAATTCCCGCTTTACAGCAAGAAAGACAACAATTACAAAGCCTGTGCGCTATGCATTTGATGTGACCACTATTAAATTTTGCCAAATTTAACCAATTACTGCACTGAATTGACCACATCATAGTGGTTAACAGCATGGTGCACATACATAGCCATTTGATGTGTATCTGTATGACTGAAATTAAATGTACCATGCACCATACCTGGGATATATAGATTCCAACCACTCACGGTATCATAACTGTATATTGGGGTATCCAGAAGGTGTGCCAATGCCATGACTTCAACCTCCGATCCCCATGCCCTGTTTTGATTCATCCTGGTTGCTGCAATATACTGCTCAATTCCCAGCTCACATTCTGCATCTGTATAAACTGAGCCAACAAGGTGCACTTCTCCAAGATTTTGAATCTGTCTCAGAAGAGGAGCAATCTGATGTGGCCATATCACATCCCCAATTGTTCTCATGTGCTGTACGATAGCACCTCGTATAGCTAAGTGCTGCTCTTCCGATCCTGTAAGAATCAAAGAAAAAGATCGAAATAGGCAATTTCCATCGCCAACTATCCTCTTGAAATTGGTCGGACGTGTTAATGGGACATTAGAACCACCAGGAGTGACTCCATTTGGTCCACAGTACTGCAATCCAAGCCTTTCACATTGTGCACGCTGCCACTCTTCATTGACAGGGTTATAGTGGAATTGGTGAGTATGGGTGTCAACGCTAGTGACAACAACATCATCAGTGAGACTCTTTTTTCTTTCGACCGGAAGAGGTGGTTCATTAGCGATAACATTTTTGCAGTCTCCATTACAGCAGGCATCATGTGCTTCCCCTGATGATGGAATTGGAATATGGGGCACATTTGTTGCTGTTTCTGCTTCTTCTGCCTCCTCGCTAATTCTGTGATCTGTGCACGACTCAGACTTGACTGACAGTGTTGTTTGTGAGCCTAAACTATTGCTGAGTTTCTCTAATCTGAGGTCTTCATTGAGTCTTTCCTTATGACGTCTGCTGCTGGCTAGATGTGCTACACGTTGAAAAGCAAACGGAGGATTGAAAAGCAGATCTTTTACATGCCGCACACGTGAGCATGCCACAAAAGTCAGTCCAGCCGAGAATTCTTTTTTCCCCACATCAATGACAACTTTGTCTAATGTCATACCTTGGGACTTGTGAATTGTAACTGCCCAGGCCAATTTTAGGGGAAGCTGGAGTCTCGAGCATAGGTAGGTAGAGGACAACCATGTGCGGCGTAGTGGAACTATTGGAACAGTGCCATCTGCCAGAGTAGGACCAGTGTAGAAATCAAACTTTACTGTCACTGCTACTGGTAAACTTGGTGGTGATTGATCTGCACCATCGTAGCAAATTGACACAACTGTACCAAGTGCTCCATTAACCAGTCCAACTTGAACCCACAGATTAGCAGTCAGCATTACACGTGCCTTGCATGCTAAAAAAATAACTGGTTCCAATCCACCAGCATCACTTGCAGGAATTCTGCTAGCTCTAGGACCAGAATGGATGGCTTCAATTCTTGCTACTGGCTGAGAATTTGTTCGCAATTTTTCAACATTGTACTCAGCCACTGCTGCAGCAGTTGGAAAAAGATGTAGAGCTTCCTGAAATGTGCTGGCATTTCCTACTGCAGCTGGAGTCTGTTTCATCAGAACTTTCCAGTCATCCAAAGTAATTTCACCATTTCTGAGACGCATGAGTAACTCTTTAAAGTCTAGGCTTTCTTGCCTGAGTACTTGTTTCAAAACAATACCACAATCAAAGAGACGATAATTAGCACTGCCAAGGTCAGACAGTTCAGATTTTGTTGCTGTAGTGTACAGTGGCAAGTCCATCACTGGTGGTAGTTGACCCCAGTCTCCAGTCAGTAGACAGGAACATCCACCCAGTACCTCATGAGATCTAGATTTTTTTCATTAAAAAAACAACATGAAACACAGTTGAGTTACGAGTAACAATAAACAGATACCTTTGAGGGAATGCCTGGCGAAGTCTTCTGTCTACCTGACCAAATAGTTTTCGGCCAACCATTGACATTTCATCAATTATCAAGTACCTAACGCCACAAAGTGATCCTTGAAGAGCACTGAGACGCTGTCCCTCCAAGTCCTTAAAGTCTCCAGTGACAGGAATGCTGAGAAGCGAATGAAGCGTATAGCCATCTACATTGTAAGCTGCCACTCCAGTTGGAGCTGTCACACGAAGGCAATCGCCCAACAATTTCTTCAAGCACTTTATCAAATATGACTTTCCAGTTCCTGCTGTGCCAGAGATGATCATCCTTAGAGGTGACCCACACAGTTTGCCATGGTAGTGATTGAATACTATTTGGTAAGCTTCACTCTGCTTTCCTTTCAAATTTTGTGCTTCAGCCTCAGTTTCATATGCAGAGTAGACAAAATGCTGTTTGTGCTGTGCAATAAAGGAAGGCATTTCCTGCAAGTTGTCATACTTTTTTCCAGCAGCAGACCAGTCGACTTCACAAGTAGAAGCAACTTGCTCAAATTCTGTGTGATGATAACAGAGCTGCATCCAATCCAATACAGTGTTCTTGTTTTGATCATTATTGTCATCGTTATCACATGCCTGCAAAAAGAATACATATAAATGAATAAAAAATGAATTGTTTGAAAATATAAATAATAGTCACCTCTTCATCAACAGTCTGTTGATCTTCTGCCTGTGCCATTTCTAGCCTGTGAATATCATCAGCAAGAGACTTTGGCACATTACCAGACTGAAGAAAAGTAGCATAAGCAGCTGCATATGTGTCACATCCTCCAAGTAGCTCATCCAGTTGAACAAAAGGCTTGTGAAGCATGAGTTTCTGCTTTGAATATTGCTCATATTGTGGTCCTTGTGGATCTGGTGAGCAATAAGGACGTGGTATCACTATTACATCTTTGTTCCTTTGCACCAGTGCACTGCCAATTTTCTTGGGGATTCTGTACTTCTGAACAAATTTCAGCAGGGATACTTCTCTAAACTCTGGGACATCAGGACGAGCACAATAGTGGTCCAGTTGGGAGTCCACAGTCACAGATTTGTCTTCTTCAAATGTTTCGGTCACCTGTCGAGAACCATCAAGACTAAGAACAACGAAATCTCGAGAAGCTCTAAACAAGGGCAGCATCAAAAGAAGATGACATGTCTCCTGTGCAGAAAAATCTCTCTCTCCAATAGTGCTTGTTAATAGCTTTTGCACTACTTTGAGTGGTGTGGCATCCTCTTTGATGCTTTTCATGATTGTACTGTATACTTCTTGCAGACCTTTTGAACGAGGCTCAGATTTGGTAGCATATTTTGCCACATACTTGATGACTTTGTTTCTGGACACAATGTACTGCATATCAACATTGGCTCTCCAAGCTGACAATTGTACTGGGTTGTAGGCATTCAACAAATTGTCATTTCTGGAAGTCAGCACTACAGGTTCACCTTCTTGTGTGGTGATAGTAGTCACTTGCTGTAATGGTTTGGGGTAGCCGAACCTGCACTCCTGCTTGCCTCTCTTACGCTTCAAGCAATATGATGTTGAGCATCTTGTGTGCCGTTGGCAAGTAGCAACTAAATCAACCAGGTCCATTTCCAAGTTATTTATGCCTTGGTATTGTTGGTTGCACACATGCGGTTTAATCTTAGGTAAGGGAATAGAATTGATTATGTTGTTCCCATCAGCAGGAATTCCTGGGTTCATTGTACTAACCAGGCCATCAACATATGCAGTAATCCTCTCAGCAGCATCCAACAATTCAGCACTGTCATCAGATGACAATAGTTTCTCAATGTCTGGTGCATTGTGCAGCCAAGCTACACCATGTACATGAGGAGATCCCCTGTGCTGCCACTCGAATCTGAACCAGTAATCTGTGGCTCCAAGAACATCCACATAAAATGTTTTCATGAACTTGCTAATTCGTTCATAGAAGAACCAATCAGCAATGGCCGGGTTGTTATTGACTGCAGAGCTGCGGCTGGAACTTTCATCTGGATTTTCAGCAATCAAACGAGCCAGCTCAGGCCACTGATTGTCAGCGGCACTATGAGTGAAAAATACAGTGGGCATACCGAGACAGTCAATCATGGAAATGAGCCTACTTCGCTGCTTGAACCAAAATTGCTTAGTTCCACGTAAGCTGGTGGCATAATGTAGTACTCGCTTGCTGAGCTCTTTCCCTCCACTACTGATCATTTCCTTCAAGTCTTCCAAAGACAGACGTGCATCTTTTGGGTGTTGCTTTATGTAAATATTACCAGTTTGGAGAGCACGCCATCTCATTTCGGTGTTGAGAGCAAAATATCGAAAACGAGGATGTTTGGCAAACCTGCCATCTTCATAACGCATCAAATGCTTGAAGTAATTCCCCACCGTTACAGTACGCTGTCTTGGAGCCAAAAAATCACCATTACCAGTGGGAAACAATGTAGGGAAGGCACAGGAGATGTATCCTTCGGTGACAAACTCGTTTATTGGAGTGTCCCCTCGAGACGGCCATGGAATTATATTGTCTGGATGCGGTTTTTGTCGCTCATTTATGGACTTCTTGACAGTCTCTTCTTCTGTGCCCTTTTGCACAGTAATTGGAACAAAGGATCCCAATTCTTGATTACTTTCATCATTTTCCTCTTGTTGCTGGCTTTTGTCTTCAATTTTGATGGATGCATCTTCAATAGTGGTAATATTGGAAAGATTTCCATCAATAGGGAGCTGCTTAACTTCTTCCATATCAATTGTCACATCACGATAATACTTGTTGTGCTGTTTTAGCCACAGGAGAGCATGTAGGACAACTGAGCGTCTCACTCTAAAGTCCTTGTGAGTATTATCTGAGCCATGTTTCCTCACGATCAACACATCAAGATTTTTTGTGTTTCTTGGAAGGCTGGACGCAAAAGAAGTGACATCCTGTGGCAGGTTGATTACATGGCCTTTGTATCCATACTGACCATGGGGTAGTCGATAGATGGACATTAGTGGCATAACAGTCGAGATCAACATTTCCTCTGCTTGTGACAACCCCTTAATTTTGAATATAAATATAAACATATAAACATTATTTTATGGTACTCAGTTATATATCAATAGATCAATATAATATATTATATATTTAATAATTATGCTTCACAGCTTATTAGAATGCTTTTATTGCTTTATATGTAATTTAAATTTACTCAGATACAGTTACATGGATGGAATAACTATAAAATGTGTATAATGTGAGGATGCATTTATATTATGCAATGTTTATTATTAAAGTGATTTCAACGGGTTAGTTCTGTAATACAATAGAAAATTCAAATTTATGTCACAAACCTGTAATTCATTGGGCACTGCTCCAGGATTCATATTGTTTTCAGAGGAATAAAGTTTTGGGTTTGCTTTGTCTCGATAACATCGTATACATGTAGTTGACAGTGATGCCATTTTAGTGCCAGGAAATTTTTCTGAGCATACAATACATATTGTTGACTCGATTGAAGACATTTCGTGATGAAACTTGTCCATCTTCTCTTTCACAACTTTATCTTTAAGAATGGCTTGATGAATTAGAGGAGCAGTGTCATTATTATGTAAATGTTCAGCATTGATAACTTTTAATACTGCATCTTGAGCAAATTGTCGTTTATAGACACTCATGTTTTGAAGTCTAGCAGATTTTTGTTCTGGAGTTTCATTGGCCAAAGCATTTTCTTTATAAGCACATTGACGCTTCAGTCGAACAGCTCGTTCATCTGATGTTTCTTTAGCCAGTTTTTTTTCCTGCAAATTGTTCAGATGTTTCAGTCGAGCAGCCCGTTCATCTGATGTTTCTTTAGCCAGTTTTTTTTCCTGAAGAGTGCTTTGATACTTTAGTCTAGCAGCTTTTTCTTCTTGTGTTTCCTTGGCTAAGCGTTCATCTTTAAGAACACTCAGGCGTTCCAGCCGAGCAGCTCTGTCATCTCCGGTTTCATTGGCTAAATGTTCTTTTTGCAAAATCCTCATATTTTGTAGCCTAGCAGATCGATTCTCTTGGCTCTCAACTGCTCGTCCATGTTTTTGCTGAATTCTTATTTTATTTAATCTAGCAGCTCTTCTATCAAGGGACTCTTGTGCTAGTTTGCTCCTCTTATGCTCTAATCTAACTTCTTTGTGCTCTTCAGATTCATTTGTTTCATCAATTTTTCTATTTTTTTGTCTTTGCTCAGTTTCTAGAGGACTTTCTGCTTTGCGTTAAGCCCTGTCCTTTTCATTTCTTTTTTTAAGGCGGGCTTGCCTTTCTTGTTCGGTTTCAGCCCTCCTCAGTTCTTGTGCCCTCTGGTTTCTTTTGTCAAGGCGAGCCCGTTTTTCATTCGCACTTTCCTTTTTCAGGTTGGGATTATCGAGCTCCATTCGTTATAAACCACAAAACCTTGACAAGTAAAAGAAAATAAGAATAAAATAAATGAAACAGCCACACAAATTATAGAACTTAGCCTTAGTTCGCCTAATCCACACCGCAATTGCTGTAGGAATCTCGTATCCAGGTAGCAATAACGCGGGTGCTCAGTTTATTTGGTTTTTATACAACTCAGAAAAATAGCTGCGCAGTACGTGCAAAGAGTAAAAGGCGGGAGAAATGTTCTCGGCGCGACTACCATCGGTTTTGTGTAGTTTGCGCATGATCAGTAGCTACTTAGCGGTTAGATTTGTCACCTGCTTTAACAATGGAACCAGAGCCTATGGCAGAACAAGTGAGTAGATTATTTAGGAGAAGAATTGTATCAGTTGTGATATAATTGTGTTAGAATGGAAGACAAAGACAAAAGGATGTGATTCCTGAGCCCCCAGTGGCTCAGGAAATAAAAAAAGTTTTAAATAATAAAGTGAGTAGATAGCTATATAGTATTAAAATTCTCATAATTTACTTCATTTTAATACAGAAAAAAAGAAGAAGAAGAAAAAGAAATAGGTAAGTCATCATGGTTTAACCTGTAGCTGTTATGATATGATGCACTTTTTTTTTGTAGACAGCAGCAATACCACAAGAGCAAATACACTATTGTATTTAAATAACTATCTTAACTGTCCATATTAACTTATATATCTTAACTCCATATTAACCACTTAAAATATATATTTTAACCAATTATAAACACATAATATATGCTTTAAAATGTGTAATCTTTGTATTATCATGAAGAGTTATGTGATGGCTATCTAGCTAGCTCAAAACTCAGAAGTTTGTGGTTATGGGCATAGCGCCCTCCATGGTTTTAAAAGTGGCCACACCTTGAACAAGTCTACAATGGTTATCTTCAATATAGGACCAAATGTAAATTTGCCATTTGAATGCTATCAGTTAGAAAATGGACTGAATAAGTACACAAGACGTAACTGAGTAGGCAAAATATCAGATAGGTCAGATACAAAAACCTAAGCTGTCAATAAAGGTAAAGATTTTTCATCAGCTAAGCAGTCCTGGTAACACAAGGCACCTTCACATACACTTGTTCGCTTGATGTACCAACACAAAAATTACTTCCTTCAGTGATTTGATATTAGTAGTATTGTAAGCACAATACTTTCACACAACTGAACATATCTAGGCAAGACTTACCTTCGTGGTTAGTCTAGTGGACAATGAATTTTAAAATAAATGCTGTTGAGTAGGGCAAGACTTACCTTTGTGGTTAGTCTAGTGGACAATGAATTTTAAAATAAATGCTGTTGAGTAGGGCTTATAACTGTGACAAATAGCGTATTAGCTTACCACCCCCACTATCGAATAGAAATGTAGCTCCAGTAAGTTTTTGCACCCGCAAAACAATTCAAAGCGGTAAACAATTCAATTTCTAAGGTGATACGGGTAATGGTCGCTAAACCAGAGGATTCTGTTTAGTGAAGTTTGGGACGGGGTAGAACGTTGAGCGAACACAAAAATAAGGAGGGTCAAAGTACAAAATGACATACGTACGTCCAAACATATATACAAACTAGTGGTGTGCTTGAGCACAAGGCGAGCGAGCCTTTAAACTACACTATTGTTAATGATTGATTTTACCAGTAACACTCAGCTACTAAAATAAATCAAGTTTTTTAAACTAGTGATGTGCTTGAGCACAAATGGCGAGCGAGCCTAAAGACTATACTATTTTTATAGAATGATTTTGACTTCTAACACTGAAGCTACTGAAAATAAGGTCCACTTTTTAAATTTCGCATACAGGGTAAAGGGATTTCAGTGCCATAGTAACAACTCTCTTCAACTGCTTGAATTGAAGGAAAAAGACAACAACAAAACAATACACGTTATTTAAAAGTTTTACAACTGGACATGCACCTACACAGACTTACCTTCGCAGTAGTCTAGTGGACAATGTATTTTCAGTCAATACTGTGGCGCACGGCTTATAACCATGACAAAGAGCGCATTACTTACCACCGCCACTAACTCGAATAGAAATGGAAGTCCCTACGGTTTTCAAGTTTTAACTGCACCCGCAAAAGAATTCAAACGGGTAACAATTCAATTTCTAGGGTGATAACTGGTCTGATCGATAAACCAGAGGATTTCTGTTTAGTGGCATTTGGACGGGTCGAACCACATAACTAACACAAAAACGCGAGGGTCAAAGTACAAAATGACATACGTACGTCCAAACATATATACAAATAAACATCCCCGATTTTTTCATTTTTACCCCTGTAAGTGTCTCGCTCGCTACGCTCGCTCGCCAATTACGTATGCGGTAAAGGGGATTTAAAGCAATAGTAACCGCTCCCAAGCAACTGTTTGAATTGAAAAAGAAGCAACAAAATCAAGTCACTTTATTTAAAGTTTCCTTTGTGACATTCTTAGTAGTAGTTGTAACGCACAATACTTTCACACAACTGAACATACCTACCAAGACTTACCTTCACGGTTCGTCTAGTGGACAATGAATTTACAAGTAAATGCTGTTGAGTAGGGCTTATAACTGTGACAAATAGCAACTAACTCGAATAGAAATGGAGCTCCCATAAGTTTTTGCGTTTAAACTGCACCCGCAAAAGAATTCAAATCAGTAAACAATTCAATTTCTAAGGTGATACGGGTAATGGTCGCTAAACCGGAGGATTCTGTTTAGTGAAGTTTGGGACGGGGTCGAACGCGGAGCGAACACAATAATACGGAGGGTCAAAGTACAAAATGACATACATACGTCCAAACATAAATATATAAATAAATAAATAAACATCCCCGATTTTTTCATTTTTCCCCCTGTAAGTGTCTCGCTCGCTACGCTCGCTCGCCAATAAACATCCCCGATTTTTTCATTTTTACCCCTGTAAGTGTCTCGCTCGCTACGCTCGCTCGCCAATAAACAAACATCCCCGATTTTCAATTGTGTTACCCCTGTAAGTGTCTCGCTCGCTACGCTCGCTCGCCAACTATTACATACAATTGTAGTCATTCTTTTTTTTTTTTAGTTTTTAGCAAGTTGAACACATATCGTTCATGCATACATGCCATATAACTATTTCATATAACATTTTTGCTATACTAATTTTAATCCATAATTGGCGAATATTGTGGAAATTTTTGAAATATTATACTAGGTATTTTAACAACTATAGCTAATTATATTACTAAAATTACTTCTTTTAACAACAATATGTAGTATGTCTAATATAGGATATAGATTGTGATTTAACAATACATGACTATGTCTCAATATTGTTACTCATGGCAGCTATAATTATATTATTCAATAAATGTGTACATCTACTCTGAAATAAATATTATAATGATACTAAGTGCATGACATTGTATTATTAATGGTTTGGAAATTTCTACGCAAAGCCATACTTACAACTCTAGCTTCCAATCTTTCATAGCTCTAGTAAACTCAATGCATTGGACTACATGTACAATTAATTTAGGCATGCATTGGACTACATGTACAATTAATTTAGGCAGCATAGCTCAGGTTCGTGATAGGGATGGCCATATGCCAATGTCTTATGATTACATTATCTAGTATAGAAGTCGGCTTCGTCAATATTGTATAATACTGACAAGTTGCTGGGGCAGATTTCCTTCCATAAAATCTTTCCTTCACAGATAGCAAAGATCCATCTTCCAGTTCATACTTGTCTGTTTGCTACTGTTTTGAACCAACTAGCAATATCTTCTTCCCTAGCTGTCCTTTAGAATTTGTGTGTATAATGATTTGTGTGGCGCTTTACTTGTGATTTTTACAAACCTGAGCAAAATTAGTTTCCCTTATCACCAACAAAAAGTCAACTGGGAATTCCTTAACAACTCCTCCTTAATATTGTTTTTATCACTGAAAATAGGAATAGTTTTATTTTTGTTTAAGGTACTCTGTTACTAATTCTAATGCCAAGGTAGATTTTGTTGCTGGTTTTAATACATCACAAGAAAACTGGGAAAGGGTAGTTTATGTAAGAGTAGTTTATGTAAGAGTAGAAGTGTGTATTCTTGGTAAGATGAACTGCAGTATTCCAAGGTAGTCGTGAGGGCCAATGAGGGAAGCTTGCAACCATGTGAAACACTGCAATCATAGCTTTTTGACTCGTGCTAATCACCATGGTTACCAAGTATAATTAGGAGCATAATGGCACATTTAGGTGGCATAATTGTTAAAATACCAAGCATTACTGGATCAGCATAAATAAATAAAAATTTGAATGATTTGTGAAACCCGACTTGGTAACCCTGTGGACTTTGTATTCCTCTATGTTGGTAAGATTTCCTAAGTAAGTGTTTAAGAACTTTCTATTTTCTAAAACGTATGCACAGATACCACTTCCAAATAATTTATACCGATGAAAATACACACACTTATATTGCATAATATTAATAACACTAATATTAATAATAATAACAATAACAACAATGTATTAATAAAATATAAACATTTTCTATTATTATATATAATATTATTCTTTTATTATTATTATTATTGTTAAGTTAGTAGCAGTATGTATACACATTTAGAATTATTTTGTTATAGGGATAATTGTGATGATCACAATGCTCATTATAATTGCACTAATTTATCCAGAATACAAGTAGCTATAAAATGGACTGTTCAAATAATAAATGGCATCAAAAGTGCTAATTTGTTAGTTTATAGGTAAACACACATTCTGTCATTTTGTCATAATTATTGACATAACTGGCTAATAAAATTAGGAAGTGTCTTATTTGATAAATTGGAAGTAACGTAACCATTAGCTGTGTACACAGTGACATTAGATGTGTGTATTCATTGCAATCCAGATGGTATAATCATAACTTAATTGGCCAGTTTATATTGTTTCCCAGTGAGCGCATGTCACTGAAACTATAGATCAGCTCATTGTATGCAACTATGATATCCTTCACATGTTCTCCGAACTTCCTTCTTTAGGTGAAGCCACCCTACTAATACTAGTAGACGTCACAAGTACTACATGGAGGATTTTTGTTGCTGGTGTTTTCCCCCCAAAGTTTGAACCCTTGTCCTGATAAACAGAGTTGTGAAAGAAATACATGTATTTGTATGAAATTTTTTGTACAGTCAGAAAATGAATTGAAAAACTAACAATATTTGCTATTAACTATGCAAGACTTAAATTTTACTATAAAAATTAAAAACATAAACTACCTTTGCTCCACTGCTTCTGAAGAATGGTATGCTTACTTCCACTGTTTACAATTATCTTACACTAAGGTGTGGATTTTCTATGAGGTAAACATATCAAAATATTTCTTAAGATTTGTGTTTAAATAACTCATACAATTATCTTTCATTTTTCCTCAGTGTTTTTTTCTCAAGTTAGCTATCCTCAAAACTCTCTGATAAACACCTTACAATTTTTCTCTGAAAATGATTGGGATAAAGTGACTTCATAAAGATATCTATACATTAAACAAGATGTAATCATATTATGCAGATCCTATATACAGACTTAAATTGCGTTGGTGTCATTTTGTTATTGTCAAAATTTATTCACACTCTCTGATTGTCACTTTGTCTTGTGCTCTATGGAAACAAACTTTCCTGTTGCACAAGATCTGTGGAGTCTTTAGAGCACTTGCCAATTGCACAGTACTAATTGAAGTACTCAATCAAATTTCATTCCTAAGCACCTTTGAAATTCTTACTTAATTGAAACTATATACGATACTAATAAAAAATATTTCTTGTTATTCTATTAAAATAATTAAATCTGACTATCTTCACGAAGTTGCTATAGTCAAATCTGAAAGATAATAGAATGTGTTAGCTTTTGGTTGCTGGGCTCAAGCCTCATGAGGTACTTTGCAACATTAAATTTTAATGAGATAATTTTAACTTATTTATTTAGTCAAAAAGCACAAAGAGAACTTAACATTAACATAAAAGAAATGACAGTATTAAGTTTTATTAGCATACACTAGTTCATACACAAACACACATGAAAGCAATCAAAGGAACATTGAATCACAACAGAACAGTCATCTGGACTCTCCAGTATTTTAATTTTCTGAACAGTGACTGACAATGTTGGACTAATTAGTAATGTGAAACACAGAAGATGAACTAGGTGCACGCACAGCTCCGGAAGGTAATATATAAAACAATTTCATAAGCATGACCATCAGTTGACAATGACGCACCGGAAATCGCATTGATGAACCAGCTTCCACACTCTCCTCCCTCTATGGCCTATTCAACCCTTTAGCCACATGCTATCCTACAAGGAATAAAAAACAAGTCCCCCCCCCCCTCCCCCCTTCCCCAACCCCCGAAAATAATCTGGTATGGAGTCCTGTTATTTCAATGGGAAAAGTGTTTCACAAGGGGAAAAAATGGAAGAACAAAATCATTTTCAGGACTTTAACCTGCAAACTCTGATTGCGAGTGCGCAAACTAATCATTAAACTTGTAGGGACCTGGACAAGGCTAAATTGATTATAGCATAAATAGAGTTATAAAACCACCTCAATAAAATATAAATAAAATATTGATTTTGGAATTTCTTGTTACCATAGAGAATGTGTTGCAGCTTGGTTCTATTTCTTTATGACTCAGATAGTAACAAAACATGAATATATTATTATTATAGTAACAAAAAAATTTCCTATGACTTCAATTAGGTCTTTTTTTGACTCTAAAAGTTATGTGGCTAAACAACTTCAGATTGTAGATAGATAACTTTATTGTAGTTTGAAATGAGGGAACAAAGTTTCACTTGGAGACACCTTACATTGTCGAGATGGCTATGGCAAAATTAACATTTTATTTTACAAAAGTTATTACAAAAAGTGATAGGTTATTGATGTAAGGTATGTGATAACACTACAATATCCATCACCTGAAGCCACAAATATTTCATAGAAAGCTGTGTTCATTATTCAAAATGGCTATGTGTTCTCTGTGGTATTAAGAACTGTTAGTCCATGTTTAATAAGTTTCTATGTGTAACGTGTAGCATTGAAGTGTTCAATATTAGAGCAATTCAAAGGAATCATTTATAGTTAACTTAAGAACTGTTGTGTGCATGGTGAAGCTATATGTTTTATAGGCTTAAGTTTTTGAGCATCAAATGGCACGTACCATACAACTGTATAAATACTAATAGCTCCAATTACAAGAAATCATAAAGTTCTTCACATAATTTAAAACTCAAATACAGCAGCACGGTCCGAATCTTATAGTTTCAATAGCATTTATGGGCCTAAATAGCTAGGCGCTGGATAGTTTTAATGAAATATTCAGAGCACGCAGTAAAACTTCAGGCATATAGTATTGTTGGAATACGGGCTTTTTATCCGTTAGAGAATATTGACCAGGCTGCGAAGTGTTGCGTAGTTATTTGGGCAACAGTATAAGGGGCGCGTGCTCTACTATTCCATTGCAAGTTGGGGTGGGATAGAATGGCTACTGGCATCTTGTTCTCAACACTTATACTATGCTTCATCTTGTTGAAAGGATCTTTTGGAGGAGACAGCAGACTGCCCACATTGAATATTCAATGGTATGAGTTTTCCTGTATTGGAGGAGACAGTGCTTTATTGAGTACTGGACTATGGTTGAGCTACACTTCTAATTCCACTGATGAAACTGGCACTGATGACCAGACTCATTCTTGCCGTGTTTGGGTCAATTACAACTCTTCTCTGCCAGAACTGCAATATTATGAAGGAGCTGGTTCAAGAAATATCACTAGTGTGAGTTTTATCTTTGAACAACCAGAACATGGAGGAGGAAGTTGCCACTGCTTCAACGTTTCAATAAATACAACATCTTTCTTAATAAAAAGGTTAGTAATATAAGTAAGAAATTCCAGATTTGATTAAAATGTGTAAGTGGGCTCGAATGGAGAGTGGCGAGAGTAGATGGCATCTTGATCAATGTGAAGTGACATGGATCCTTACCACAGACTGGCTTATAGTGCAGATCTTACAATATATGAGGCAAATTAACAAGTACATATATACTATAGAACATTAGCTTTGTAAATGCTAGTATAGCTGTGACATGGACTTCACTATGGTAGTTTAGCTAAATTATTCTAAGTGACTATAAAAAATGGCATACTTCTGTTTCAATGTATACATCAATATGAAACTATTGAGAGACATCAAAATACAGAATGTACTAAATGTTAGGCCGTAAACCTCACAACTACTGAGCCATCCTAGAATGATTAATTGTTGAACTGTTT
>WLWD01005268.1_pt1 | contig 36586 bp, 19 predicted proteins | sample 6712731 | NCBI WGS metagenome assembly WLWD01 (sample SAMN12718690, study PRJNA576275) | sponge metagenome | isolation source: marine sponge | host: Mycale hentscheli | place: New Zealand: South Island, Marlborough, Capsize Point | collected 2014-11-01 | reverse complement strand
TGTAGTATCAACCAACCATTCTGATATCTCAATCAACCAGTAACTCTTGAACGAGCTCTCCGCACGATAAAAAAATAAACCGGTGTTATTATTTTTGTAAATTTTTAGCCAACAAAATATGAATTACTACTTACATCATTCGTGAGTATTGATAACTTCGATTGAAGTTCTTTGGCCCATCTGATTACCTACCTTGAATTCTTGACAACAAGCTCTCACCTACAAAACAAAAACAATCAATTTTAGCACACAAATACAAAATTATTTTCTTACCTCATTTTCTTGAGCAGTGGTAACTTTTGTAGTACCAAATTTGAGCCAATCTGACTATTTGAATTTACCAGTCACTGTTGACAAGCTCTTAGCTACAAAAAGGAAAGGCCAGAGTTAATTTTGCATATTTAGCTAACAAATATGGAATTACGTACTAACCTCAGCTTCCCTCGAGAAGTAGTAGCTTCCTTAGCATTAATACTACGGCATTCTGACTACCAACAGCTCTTGACAACCAACAACCGGCACTCCGTATCCCCCCCATAAAACGGCGAAGTTTTGAAATTAAGTCTGGAAAAGGGTCTTCAATGCCATAGTAACCGGTCGAATCAACTTTTTGTTTCTTGAAAAGCAAGCATTTTCGAAGGAATTTTCTCACAATTTGGAGCTTAAGTATAAAGTAAGGCTTGCTTAATCCTGTAGTTTCAGAATAAACTGGGGTCAAACCTAAAAAGCCGTGTTTTTTGGAGAAAAGAGTTCTCCGCGCGCGCGTTTAAAGGGCATACGTACCATCCCACATACATATATACATATAACATATACCCGATTTTGCATTATCCACCCCTAATACTGTCTCGCTCGCTACGCTCGCTCGCCAATAAATATAGCGAAATCTCGATTGCGTTACCCCTGAGAGTGTCTCGCTCGCTTCGCTCGCTCGCCAATAAATAAACTAACATCCCCGATTTTCGATTGTGTTACCCCTGTAAGTGTCTCGCTCGCTACGCTAGCTCGCCAATTACATAGGAGCAAGGTATGCTGTATAGCTCACATTAAAAAATGCCTGTAATTTTGATAGAGCAAACATAAGCAACCATAATACTATACATACGTACAAAATTATTCATTGAAACATAATAGCCTTAAGTGCAAGAACTTAAACCAAATGAGGCCAGGTCGAGCAAAGAATAAGTTATTGAATATGGTGTATCAATGATGACAAAACTGGGTGTTTTCTTATATCTATGGTGTATGAAATGTAAGTACTACTTTTCTATCCAATAGTTAATTTTAATATGGTTAATTTAAATTATAGTAGCTGCGGTTAAAATTGACAGAGTGACACTGATGTCTGCTACTAATTCACTCTATTCTGGATGTCCTGGAGATATTGTGTTCACTTGTCATGCCAACAGATTAAATACAGTATTCTGGTGGATCAACTCTAACACAACTCCAATAGCTAGATCTCCAGAAGTAAATAATGATCTTCTTACACTGTTAAAACGTTAACGGATTAATGCCGAAGGACGCGAAAACGCGTTAATTAAGAAAAATCGTTAACCACCAGGTCGCGAAAACCCGTCAAAAAAAAGCGCCTAACATTCACCGATAGTAGCACTTCGCGAGGTGTTTACCAGGAGGCGCTGTCTGGACACCCCACTTTGAGCCCTAATAACTTCCACACCAATACATACTATACCAAGTGAGCATACCCCAACAATAGCTTATATCCTTTAGTTTCTTCATTTCAAATATCTTTTAGTAATGACTAACAAAAATGAATATGTATAGGTATAATATATTTAAAATAAAAGGACTGATATAGTACTGTGAGAATTTAATTTTAAATTATTGTATATACCTTGTGGGTTAATGAATAGTCTATCAACAATAATCCTGTGATTACTGTAGTTAAATTTTCGAATTTTTATTTCATATTCTGTTTCATTGTTAAGTTCATTACATTTGATTATTTGTTGATGTATCAAACAGTTTACTGATGGAGAAATGACATAATCTTTAATATCATAATCTTTGGACTTGTTTTGAATCTCTATGATTATATCAAATGTAACATGTTTTTTCACACTTTGTCTTTTGAAGCATTGCAATTCTGACAGATCTGAAAGAAATACAAGTATTTCACATTATATAATGATAAGCAAATAGGTACATTAATAGTTATATAGAAATAATTTACTGATTATGAAGCATTCTTCTTTGTCACATTCTTTGTTTTAAACAACACAGAATTATACAATATGTGACAGTCACCAGGAAACCAGGAATCAAACCTAGGACCGCTTGCTTAACACATAGGCATTCTGCCATGTGCTATGTCAATCAATTAGTGTGAAAGAAAGAGAATATATAAAATAAGTAAAAGAAAATGATAAAGAAATGTAATAATTTTTTTTTTCTGCACGGTTGAACCAATGGTGTAAGAATAGTCATGACAAATAATGATTTCATCAACAGCTTTGGACTACATATATTTATCACCAATAGATTGAACACATATTCATATTTAGTCATTAAAATTTAGCCGGCAAGTATAAATTATTTCTTTACTCATTGATTTGTAGCCGTTATTACTATATTATTTTAAAAGCATTACAGTACACTTTCAGAGAATAGCATAATTATTATCTATAAGACTACCTCCATGGTTTCTTGATAGACATAATGAAGTATTTTAGTAAACTTTGTCCGCACCAAATTTGAGAGATATTTCTTATTAAGAGATTTTCTGTACTAATACAAGCTGTGGTAGTGTAATTATTCTGTGTTTGATTAAGTTGTAGCACACTGGTGAGTATTATTACAAGTCCATTATGTAAGGAATCAGTGGTAGTTAAATTGAATGGTAAATGGATTGTCTTTGTATCTGTATATCTAGCTATTGGAGTTGTGTTAGAGTTGATCCACCACAATACTCCTGCCAATCTTGTGGCATGACAAGTGAAAACAATATCTCCAGGACATTTAGAGTTCTGTGTATTAGGACCAGACGTCAGTGACACTCTGTCACTTCCATTAACTGCCACAAAATTTGTCAATATAATTACATTTCACTTATAGCATCACTTAGTTCAATACACTAGCTTACCTGCTAATAGTAGTTCTGCAAAGATAATATAGGGCACAAACATTATCAACTATGTTGTATAGCATTTGAATGCAATATCAGTGATAGTTAAAAACAAGTTGAAAAAAGAGTAAACAGGATGGATGCTATATATAGATGTGGATGGTAGCTACCTCGAATATATTTATAGTCTGAACAATAAGCTGGACTTTGATTCTGTATAATATACTGAAAATGCTGTCTAGAGATGTTAATGTTTTTATCACTAACCAAGATTTCATTCTATCTAAGTGTATCATGCTTTCAATTTGAAATTGCTACTTAGAGGTGATTTAAAATTTAGATTTTGAAATAAGTTAACAGAACAGAAGTAGGCATGCTTAATTATAGTCATTGATGGTTTCCAAAAATAAAAGCTTAATTATAAAACAAACTAAAGCAAAATGATCACTGGATAATGCTTTAACATTACTGCAATGGTCACTTTTTTATTGCTATTGTAATATTGTAGCTGATTTAAGCCGTAACATTGGCAATTGTTATGGGGAGTGTGAATTTCATTTGGAGTGGGGAATAACAGGTTTCCCCTCCTTCTCTTTGAAAGCCTGTTAGGTAATAGTGTAAATTATACTCAGAATGTAGGAAATGAATTACATTATTTTTCAATTCTTGCTGTGAACACAACAAAATAACTTTAATTAGGTCACTAATAAAGGATGAAAGTATAAATATCATTATTATTATTACATATATAGTTGGGATATGAAGTGTATACTGGCTGTTTTTTTAAAATTGCTTCAACTTTGGTTTTTATTAATTACTAATTCTATACTGAAATTGATCTAGTGAATCAGATTTATTAATTTTTAACTAGAGTTTAGCGAACAAATTTGAAGAAAATAGCAGTGTTATTTGTAGGTGAAATTTATGCATTTATTGACACATCTGCTGTGACTATATATATTGGTTTATTTAGTAAATGTGATGACACAATTTGCTTAAAACTGAAACACCAAACTATAAATATAATATCTTTTCTAAAATACAATGGAGACTTTGATGTTGTTCGTGTTTAGCTACTTAAGTGTAAAACAACATGTTTATGGTGCAATCTGTACCATAATGGGAATTCTTAAATTTTTTGGACATGAAATTATAATTACCTTAAAATTTGTATAGAATATTGACTAAAACACGTGAAATGAAAGCTCTGTTATAGTGATGTAATCACTGTGCATATAATTAGTCATGAACTTAATGATGTACTATTGTAGAGTTCAATAATAAAATTGTACCAACAATGATGTTACACAATGTTCATTAGTTATATGAAGGATTTATATATGTACACATTGAACACATGTACATACATGAAGTTCATGGAATATTCTTTTCATTTTTTGATTCATTCTACCACAAGTCATTGGTTGAATTTTGATAATAAATTTCGATAATACTTAACTGATATCATTCTTTCACGAGCTCCTGCAAGTTTGTGGGAGTGATCTGTCAGATCTGTGGCATTGTAATACAACAATCACCATAATTCTTTTTTACATTTTTTCTTTTGAAATTATGCTTGCTCATATTATAGACTACAAAAAAAAAATGGGGATATTCGTCAGGAAGACAACACTGTTTTTCTTTTCTAAGCCACCACATAGGGAAGCTCAGATTAGTAGCAAGGTTGTACGCTAGGTGGGGGGTGGGAGGTGGAAATTTTGTGGAGTCACAAAAATATTATAGCCACATGAAAATGGTAATTATGACTATGAAACATTATTAGATGAAAGCTCAGATAAACTGGTTATACAAATTGCTATTGAAGGACCAAAACTATACAGTCATGATTTTGAAGAATTTTTTGACATTTTAAAAGAAACTAGCAGTAGAGTAATTAAGCTATAGTTTTTTCATACTAGTACTGATCATCATAAAACAATTTCTGTAATCCTGACTCCAAGCCATATACTCGTGCAGTAAGTGCCAGTACACCACTCCCTTGTGTCGGGGGAATAGGCAGAGCTAAGAGTGGGGGAGGCCTTACCGTAGGGGCTGAGCTCCTGTCCTAGGACAGTTCTGGGTGGGACCTCTCGCCCTTAGGGCCTCATATCCAGGGGAGGAATTATCATGTGGAGCCCAGGTCCTGTGACACCGGAACACCTGAAAAAGTTCAGAATGTGGTAAACGAGGCCACAAATTTGGCATACGGAGAATGGCATTGAATTATATAAGCGACCTCTACGTTTAAGTGCCCCAATTGGATATTTTTTTATTAAATTTGTGGTGGGAGTAAACTACCACTATTCTCCTCAATGAGAATTCTATTAGTTTAGTACTGTTTGGTGTGTGTCTTGAATAGTATTTTAGCTTCATTTATGTGTGTGCTTTAGTGTTTAGTTGCATTATTGAGAGCGCGCTTAGAAAAGTGTTTGGTTGTATTTATGAATGTGTACAAAGGGAGTGTTTAATTGCGTTATTAGCTGTGTTGAAAATTGTCTTAATTGCTTGTCCATTTTTTAATATTTTCTGCTGTCAATCCAAGTATACCTCCAGGGATTTTTTTAGAAAAATTGCTAAGGGGGGGCAAAATAGAGATTTTTGTTAGCAAGGGGGGGCATGCATGTGTCAGAGTGCATGCATTAATTGTGTGTGTGCCTGTATTAATTATTAATGTGTGTGTGCCTGCTTAAGTTTGTGTGTGCCTGCTTAAGTGTGTGTGTGCCTGCTTAAGTGTGTGTGTGCCTGCTTAAGTGTGTGTGTGCCTGCTTAAGTGTGTGTGTGCCTGCTTAAGTGTGTGTGTGCCTGCATGATCCAGCTTGAATAGCAGTGACCTTGCAAAAAAGGGTGAAAAGTAATGTAATTGACATGTCATATTGACACCTTTTTATGATTGTTTGCACCTGCAATAGCTGTACACAAACTGGAGACAGTTGCCAGGCCAGCACTTGCAAGCACAACCACAACAGTTGTGCTTGCAAATGCTGGCACAACCCTGTCAGCCTATATAAGTCTGTGCTTGAGTAGCTTAGTTAGTTAGTTCAAGAAGTCTTGAGAAGATGGATATTCGGCATTACTTTAGTGCAAGCACTTCAAAGCAGTCTTCTACACCAGCATCTTCTAGTAGTAGCAGTGAAGATGAGGAGCCATTGTCTTCTGATAGCCAAAGCCTAGAGCCACCTCCAACTAAAAGAAGTCTTTCCAGCACGGCTAACTATAGAGCTAAGTCGAAGTATAGAACAAAATCAGGCCAGCGGAAGTACAACAAAAAGTGGGAAAAGCAGTTTCTTTGGTTAGAATATGATGAAAATTACCGCGGAGCATTCTGCAAAACTTGTCGAAAGTACGATCATCATCCTTCTCAAAAGACAGGAAGGGAATTAAGGCACTTTTGCGATGTACTCACTTCCTTGCACGAAATCACATTCCTCACACCACCAATTTTGCTGCTCTGGTTAATTTGATTGTGTCTTGTGGTGATGATTTAAAACAATTTACTGAAAAATCTGCAAGAAATGCTACCTACACCTCTACAGATTCTGTTTCCGATTTTCTGGAGGCACTGGGATTGTGGGTAGAAGAATCTCAGCTCAAACGCCTTCGCAAAGCTCCTTTCTATAGTGTGATGGCTGACGAATGCACAGATATATCAACAATCGAAGAGCTTTCTCTTTGTTTTCGTTGGGAGGAAAATGGAGAACCCGTTGAACATTTTTTTGACACCATTCCATTGAAAAAAACTGATGCTGCATCTATCTATACCACTTTGACTGACTGGTTCAAGCAGAATGGTATTCAGCCTACTAAGCTTGTCGGAATGGGGTTTGATGGAGCAGCAACATTTTCTGGAGTCAGAACTGGAGTCCAGGCGAGACTCAAGAAGAATTCTCCTCGAGCTCTCTATTATGTTCACTGCCATTGCCACTTACTCCAACTTGCTTGTGTTCAAGCTGCAAACCACACTCCTGGAATTGAGCATGTTTACAAGACATTGCTCACTCTATGGAAATTTTTTCACTACTCTCCCAAAAGAGCAGAACACCTGAAGAGTGTACAGCGTGTGCTTGACCTACCTGAACTGAAGGTCACCAAACCGTCCGACACCCGTTGGTTAGCTCATGAACAATGTGTCAAGGCAGTGAAAAAGAGCTATGCTTCCATTGTGATTGCTCTTGAGACCTTCTATGAGCAAACACATGAGCCAGAAGCACTGGGGCTAAACAAAGCTCTATCAAAGAAGTCTACTGTGATGGCAATCTACCTCCTTGACTTCGTGCTGCCCCAAGTTGCTAAACTAAGCAGATGTCTTCAAGCAGAAAAGCTCGACTTGACCGCTATTTCTGGTTTGGTTGATTCTACTCTGCAAACTCTTCATGAATCTTTGTTACCTGCTGCAAATTGGGTGCTGGAGCTACTAGATGCCCAAGATGAGCTTCAAGCTATCGCAATAATTGACCCTGAATCTATCACTTCCTTTCAAGATAAAGTGGCTAAACCCTTCGTCACTGACTTGAAAGAAAATATTTCGAGGAGATTTTCTTCCCAAGATATTGTAGCATCATTTAGTATCTTTGACTCTTCAAAGCTACCACAAAAAGACTCTCCTGATCTGTCGTCATATGGGGATGAATTCCTTGGTGTTCTTGAGGACCACTACGGCAAGGAACTTGCAGCCAAGTCAGTAGAGGGAGAGGAATTTACCGTGCCAGCTTTAGTTTCCTCTGACATTCGCACAGAGTGGGTGACATTCAGGAGATACATCACTACTCGGCCTAAGGAAGACAATACGAAATTGCTGATGGAATTAGCTACCAACAGCATGCTTGTACAGATGTTTCCCCATCTCAGTGACCTTGCCAAGGTGTGCCTTTCGATTCCTGTTGGGACAGCATCTGTGGAACGAAGCTTCTCCCAAATAAAGATGATCAAAACAAGGCTAAGGAGTCGTCTTGGAGAACAAAATCTAGCTCACCTGATGAGAATAGCAATAGAAATGCCTGAAGAACTTCCAGATGACATTGTAGAAAGTGTAATCGATATTTGGAACAGAAAGACTAGACGTATTGCTGTATAAATGTATTGCTGTATAAACGTATTGCTGTATAAATACACTTATATTTTGCTTAAATAAAATTATTTGTTGCCTAATAATTAGACTAATGGATATAATAATTTAAAAAAATGCAGTACATAGTCACACAGGTCTATTTAGAATAATGAAATTTCATTTCAAATGCTCAAGGGGGGGCACAAAATCCTCTAGGGGGGCGAATGCCCCCCCTGCCCCCCCCTAAAAAAAACCCTGACCTCCACTTTACTAGATCTAAGTACATTTATACACTAAATCACAGTACATAGTGGTAAATGTGCCACATGGAATAGCATTATAATGAACAAGATTAAAGTATTGGTGAATATAGCAAAGTATTATTTTATTGTGTCAGTGACATCTACATGTATGTACCTAATTGAGGTGTCTTTTGTTTAATAAACATGATATTTTCACCACGATGAAATAGAAAGTACAGTCCTTAATGTTGCATAAACTTGCATCCTCTTTCTTACTTTTAAGTTTTTGATGTGAGATGAGTTTTTGAAATACATCATTAAAATCCAATAATCAATTATTGATAATTGCAACTGCACTTACATGACCAATGCAACTATGTCATGACCCATAATAAGTGGCAGTGGGAGCCACCATAGCTAAAGTGTCAGTGAAATCATAATTTTGTTAATTACACTTTTTGCAATAATTTCCGTGGAGTTATTATTCAACACTAACATATCCAAGGCATGAACAACATATTATAACCTGAACTAAGAAGGGTAATTTGGGAGACAAACCAACTAGAAATGGTTGAACAATCAGGTTCTTACTATTTACAGTGCAACAATATAAATTAATGCATTACAGTGAAAAGAATAACTTATATAGTTTGCCTTTACTTGTTGTTGTTTTTTCGAAGTACAAGTTCTGCAGTACAAGTTCTCGAAGACGGCAATGTTTATTATAAACAGTTTCTCGCTCTAGACTTATAGTCAATTCAGATTGTACAATTTATGAAGACCAGTCATGGATAAGATATTTAAGTAGAACTAAGGAATGATAAGAATGCTTGAAAAAAAAAAGAGGAGAATTTTTGTTGGTCTGTTCAAAATGAGACTGTAGTATAGCAGTACCCCTTAACAGTATAAATACAGAATTTTTGCTTGCCGGCTGGTTGTTGTAGCTCAGTGGCAGAGCATTTGTGCAGTATACATAAACGGGTCCTGGGTTCAATTCCCGGTGGCAACCAAATATTTTAAAGTCTGTATTGTGTAAAGAAGCCTGTGAAAGAGAGAAAATTCATCTAATGAGTATTATAATAACACAAATAACTGTTCCAATAATTCTAGCGAAATTTAAGAGAAAATACTCGGTCCACTGATGAGCATTTGAATACGATTTTTTGGTATAGCAGCTTTGATTACTGTAACATTTTGAAGTTTTTATTATTATTGTATTTGTTGTTTATTTTTAGAGAAGCTGTGAACATATATAATTACAATCCAATCTGAAAGCAATATATTTTGACAATTGATATGTATTTTAATGAGCAATATTTCTTATTAAAATAAAATTCTATATGTATGCTATGAAAATAATGTTTCAAACCAGTTGAATGAACATAAGTACAGTATACACACAGCTAATAGTAGTAGGTGAGTTATATGAACTGCCACAAACATTAGCTAGTTATTTATTATTGTGTCGTGACAATGTAAATCAATTAATTTTTTCATTGTTTGACCATAAGCCATATTAGGTGTAATCTCAACTTCACTAGCAGGATTGTCTTGTAACTTTATATCTTCATATATAGGCACCAATGGAGTCTGTTTATATTTAAGTTGTTTTTTCTGTACTAATTTAAACATGATTGAACACAATAATCCACATGTTAATCCTGATATAATACCAGCTATGAATGATCCAATAGAGATACCTACTGTAATAAGTGGTTTATTATAACACACTAGATATCTTCACTACTGTATTTAGTACTAGTGGTAGGGTAACTCACAGTGTAAAGTTGGTTGTAGGGGCTACCCACACCCCAGCTGATATTTTAGGAGCTGCTCTAACCCTGTTGTGCAGGGTATACCAGAGGAAAGTAGCTGTAAAAACCTAAGGTAGCTGTAAAAAACCATAGAAAAATTGAAAAATTTGGCCAAGGTTGCTATAACTATAAAGGTTATGAGCTTGCACAGTACAGAGTTAAATAAGGTCAGTACCTCAAAATATTGTGAAGATATCTTGGGTGGAATAAACAAATAAATATATATGCATATATATATATATATAATATATATATATAAATATATATAATATATATATATATATGTATTTATTTATTCCATCCTAGATATCTTCACAATGATATTTTTTGATACATAACATGCAAAAGAACTAGTGATTTTTCAGGGTTGTTTTTTTTTTCATGCTGCATTGAGCAAGCCCATTATCCTTGTGGTTACAGCAACTGGCCAATCTTGCCACTTTTCCTGGTTTTTAAAACTACCTTCCGGTGTAGCATACTCAGCCTGGTTAGAGCAGCTGCTAAAATATCAGCTGTGGGTGTAGGAGCCCCTTAAGCCTTGAGTTACCAGTCCTGTTACTAACTACAGCAGTGAAGATCTAATGTAAAATGTACTACTTATTACACTCATCTTGGACAAACAGTTGTGTAGCGAGGAAATACTGAAATTGTTAAACCATAAACATGTCAGCTAATAAGGTAATGTGTTAACAATATCTTGTCTTTTCCCTTGACAATTTAGGCAGTGTTTACAGGTGAGGTTGTACAATCATAACTTTATATCCTATTGTGCATCTTTTTATATGGATAAAAAAAATTGTTGTTATTGTGGAGTTTATGTCAGATAAAAGGAATGTCATCTGCTTTGTTCAATTTCTTAATAAAATTATTTATTTCAATGTAATATAATTTGTAAGTAAAGTAATTACTTTAATTTGAGCTCATCACACAGTTAATTACATTAATTTCTTGATTCTGATCACAAAAATTGCTTTCAAAGAATTTAGAAGAATTATTGTTTAAGTACAATAAAACCTTGAGCATTACAATGATTTCAATAAGTAATCCAACTAATAATATATTAAACACACTCAAACAAGTCTGATTGCACAATTAAGAACACCAGACATGGACAATCTAGGGGTATTATGGAGATTTTGAAGATACTAACGAAGGATTGAACATGTGAAGGAGAACTGCATAAGACAATAGGACATTTTTATGAATCATACCACACTAAAGGGGATGCTAAATGTGTTGTGGATGAGCTTTAAAAAAAAAAAAGCTCCTCAACTAGTCTAGCATTCCCAAATTCTATCATTCCCATTGGTCTGCCATTAGCAGTATTATAATTACATAAGTAGCTGATGTTCCAATAATTCTAGCATAATTTAAGAGAAAATTCTCAATCCAATGATGAGCATTTGAATAATTCATATTTAATTGGTACTACATCTAGGCTACTATAACATTTTTAAAAGTATTATTATTTGCATTTATTTCTGATTTATTTAAAGTAATTGTGAACATTATATAATTACAATCGATTCTGAAAGCAATATATTTTGACAACTGGTATGTATTTAATGAGCATTATTTTTTATTAAAAAAATTCTATGTGTACGTTATGAAAATAATGTTTCAAACTAGTTGAATGAACATAAGTACAGTATTTTTATCAAACACACAGCTAATAGTAGGAGGTAAGTTATATGAACTGCCACAGCTAAATTTGTATTAGCTAGTTAATTATATCGTGCCGTGAAAATATAAATCAATTTATTTTTTCACTGTTTGACCATAAGCCACATTAGGTGTAATCTCAACTTCACTAGCAGGATTGTCTTGTAACTTTATATCTTCATATATAGGCACTGATGGAGTCTGTTTATATTTAAGTTGTTTTTTCTGTACTAATTTAAACATGATTGAACACACTAATCCACATGTTAATCCTGATATGATGCCAACTATGAATGATCCAATAGAGATTCCTACTTCAATAGCACTGTTTTCAGATGAGATGAATTCTGCAAAAAATATATAAACAAAATATTATATATAATATATAAACCTGAACGGTATAAACAATATTGTATATATATATTATATATATATATTCCATCCTAAATATCTTCACAATGATATCTTTAGATACATGACCTGTGAAATAACTTGTGATATTTCATGTTTGCGCAAGCCCATTATCGTTGGGGGTGTGTGGAGCCCCTATAACCTATTTTAAGCTGTGAGTTACCAGTCATGTTATTAACTACAGTAGTGAAGATTTCTAGTGTGGAATAAACCACTTATTACACTCAGCAGAGTGATATGGCTAGAAATTTCACTCTCATCAGGTTTTATTTTCACTCGCCCCTGGGTGAAATATAATAGCCTACTCTTTAAATATTTCACCATATCACAATCTGACTTATTTTATAAGTATTATAATATATTGAAGTATCTGAATTACATTATCAGTCACATCTGATATAGTATTTTGGGGCATCTTTTACTGTATATGTTATATTATCGTAAAAATGTATATACCTGATTATGGTGTATGAGTGTGTCGTTTGCACATGCCATTTTATAAGTATTTTTTTCTGTATTGCTATATTACTAAACAAAATACAGCTCATTTTTTTGCCTCTATAGCTATTTTATTGGCACTATAATGGAAACTCATCATTGCAAAACTTTTTACCACATTACAGTACTGAAATAATAGTAGCCAAATTTTTACTTACCACTTGATTGGTTCATGTCACTGGTAGATACACACATTTGCTTTGCTCCACGTACTTCTACTGATACTGGTGAGGACAGTCCCACATCATTGCCAGCCTGTATTGTTACATTATATCCTGCTGGACTATTAGCTAGTATTGTGGAATAGGAACATAAATTATTACTACATATTGAATTATTCAAGTTGACTTCTTTTATTTCTGTTGGAGAGTTACTAATAATTCTATAATATACTCTGCTGTAGGAACATCTCATTCTTGCTGCTTCATTCTGTAATAAATTGTCAACATAAAGTAATAATTTGATCTAAATTCTAGCAATTATGTAAAGTTTTTCTTTTACAAACTTATCATATATAATTAATGTTCTTTATAGTCATTTTATTTTTTTATGACTAAAAGATCTTAAATTTTATCAATAATTAGTCTATAATATGTAAAACGTAATGTATAGTTAATTTTTTTGAAGAATGATTCTAATAACAGATTGAATATAATCATTATGTAATTTACCTTGTATAATGTTGTCCACTGCAAAGCCACTAGGGTGAAATTTTTAACCCATTCATCTGTAGAATGTGCAGCAATAAGCCTTGGTACTGCTGGAGCTATTAAAAAGAAGTTACAAAAACTCAATAAAGATATTTGCAAAATCATACACACATAATTAATAATAATCAAATAAAATTGAAATCAGTACAATGTGTATTTTTACCTTGTAATTGTACAATAAACATTTCTACTGCAACTGTCTCAGCATGATAGTATAATTTTGTAATCCTCACAGAGTAATTTTGTGAAGAAGATAATTTTTGGCAAGTAAATAGATGTTGTTGTCTTGAACAATTTAGCGAAGGAAGTATGTCCACATTGTAACCATTGAAGGTTTGGTTAATTGAAAGTTTGAAGGTAATCATTAAATGCCTCTCTTGATATTGTTCTGTATAGCATATTAGATCAGAAATTTCTGGAAAATGGTACATAATGTGACAATTATTATCTGAATACAAATAGTTCTAATATGACAATTTGTAATCTAATATTTGAACTGGATGATGGTACTCAGTGGAGTACAATGATGAAATACATTTGGGGGGCTGCTATTAAGAGTATATCGTTAGGGTGCATGGTTCCCAAAAAACTGGTTATACTACACGGAAAAATGTAATTTTTAATGGTTAAATTAGGTTCAAATTTCAAAAATGTTAATTTGCAACTCCTGTCAAGTTTAGTTTAAAATAATACCCTCTACAAACAATGATTTAGAGTAGCCATACTGAAACATGTTATAGCATAAACATGTTAGCTAATAAGGTGGTGTGTTAACACTCTCTAATCTTTTCCCGTGACAAATTTTAGGCAGTATTTCAGATTGAATTATTTTAATGTGCAAAATATGCTATTACAATGTTGCCATTGAGATCAAAATGTACCTTTGTCATTGCCTTCCAAACAAAAGATAAAAAAATTACTCAGAAAGATGACTGCGCTGAACTAAATTCTGTTTTGGTCTCTAATAATTCAAGATTTGTAGAAGCTGCTAAAAAACATAGGTGACACATCAGATCTAGTATATTAGTAGCTGATTTAGCATCTGCTAGGGGTCACATACAATCTACTATTATATTGGATCTGTAATTGAACTATAACAATAACTCAACGTCATCTAATGTAGTTTGAGCTTGGGAAATTTTTGGGTAAGCAAGCCCCCCCTCCCCTAAAAATTTTAGGATTAATCATTGGCTCTCCCCTAGGCCCCCACTTCCTATGCCTCTGTTGCTACTACTAATTGAAGCTGTCAATTAATTTGAAAAATTCAAAAAATTGATGTTTTTTTTGACATTGATGAAATGTGTCTTTTATTGTATATGCATTGATTTTTCTATTGACCGAATTGTATTGCGCAATCAAGCTAATTATACATACTCGATCAGTATGTTGCCAGTAGATATGCTTGTAATTAAAAGTGAAAGATACTATATTATTGTAATTAATATTTAATATTTTACCTGTATATACTATTGTAGGAGCACCTATAATTGAATTTGCATTGCCATGGTCAGTTTGTATTGACACTGAATATCCATAAGGACTATAGGATAGAGTAGTGGAAAGATAGTTTATTCCAGAGGAATGAATATATTTTGTGGCATTATAGATATTCACAGTGAAATCTGTCAGTGATGTGATATTCATAGTCTTCAACTCTGTGACATGAACCAATATCAGAACTGTTAGCCTATAAAAAGTCAATCAATTATTATATCATAAAATAAATTAATGTAATGTTTGGTAATATTGTAAGGAATCACCATGTCTGTCCATTGAAGTGTTATATTGCTGGAGAGTAGTTTCATGTCAGACACAATATTTCCATTGATAATAGATGGGGTGATCAAACCTGATATTAATAAATACACAGTGAATAGGATACTTTTTATATCACTGAATCAATTAAAACTTACTATACATTAAAAAGAGCCATTAAATTACTTAGATCCCGTTGCTATATTGTTACTAGGTGTACTAACTCGGTAAGTGTGCACTATTTTTTGCCTTTAGGTATATGAACTGTGCATACTAACCACCCTTGGGGTATTGCTATTTTTGAGTTTTAGTTTAATAGAATAGGCCGGATAAAGCAGAGAACAGGTTATGTGAGGCCAGGCCGGATATGTGAGGGTCTACTACTCTCTCATATCCACCTATATGGGACCAGCCCTATCATATAACTCTCCTGCTGCAGCTCTCATACCCAGGAATTTACCATAGCTAGCTGCTTTACTGCTTACTGCAGAGCAGCCCATGTAGAGTTAGATCTGGAGATAACAGCTGGCAGCTACAATGTTAAAGTAAACTTGCTAAAGTAAACTTTGTGGCGTGCTTCAATTGAATTTTAATTGAATTTTAATTTTGGGCCGGAAACACGGAAGAATTCGCTTGACACCGAAAATGCTGATAAACAAAGTTGCTAGTGGAAACTGGGCAGGCCTGGGTAAACAGGATCTAAAATAGTTAGAGCATGCTCACTTGGGTACTGGTAGATTTAGTGCACAAAGCCCTCGGGCGGCCCTTGGGCTTCAGTGCACTAAATGCACCAGTACCCAAGCGCTTATGCTCTAACTATTACTTAGATGAGTTTGATTGTTAAATATAAGTAAAAATTCTTTACCACAAGTTACCTGGATGTTGTACCATAAAATTAAAATGATAGAGAGTACTGGAATTGTAATCAAACATGATGAGAGATATCTGATATTCTTCATTATTATGCAATTGAATACATTCAGAAATGCAAGTATTATATGTACAGATAACAGTAGGTAGTATATCTATATTTGAAATAGGTCCACATAATGGTATACACTTTCTTTGTATAAACTGTAAATTAAATGTGCCATATTCCGTGTTTGGAACTATTGAACAACTTATTTGTGATGTGTCTACAGAAAAAAAAAACACATAAAATTGGTCATTAATATTGATAAAGTTAATTCACTTAATTTTACTATTTTTTGTTTTAAATAAAAGACAGAGCAGCATTGAGTACAGTTCTTTCACACCATTATTATAGTAATATTTCAATTGCTCTGATTATACCATCTCTTTACACTTATTCAAGCATTTACAAATATTATAGTTACTTTTACTTATCTATATTATTATTTGTCTATTTTAGATTGTTGTGCCATATATCATTATTTTAATTACATTTAATAATATTTAAGTTCTCCCATATAATTACGTAAAATCTTAACTGCCTAGCTAAGTCCAGTCATTAAATGAACGTATGCCAGGTTAACCATGATGTGCATTTTTTTTATAAATCAACAGGAATGGCACTATAAGGGAACAACTATTTTTTATTATTGTTAGTTTTGTTAGATTTTTAGCAGATGTTTAAGCAGTCAATGCCAGTTAGCATCTGATTATTATATCTATAAAGAAATAACAATATCACTACCACTTATTAGTGTTGACTCTCGTTAGATAGATGTGATAATAATTAATACAATTGAATACTCACTTTAGCTTAAGTTTTTTATTGAAAAGGATTGTATTTACTTTTAACATAACAATAGCAGATTGGTGCTCTTCAGTGTCACAGGAATTTGATTAGAATACTTGTAATGGTCTGCCATTTCTGAACGTTTATTTAATATCTTGGATTCATGAGTTGGTACAAACACGAGGCAGTTGCATGTTGTTATTGGTTTTTACTTTTCCAACATACCTGAATTATTTGCATGCATTCATATCCTGAACAGTATTCCCAAAATAGTTGGTCTTCCTGAGAAATATCATATTTCCTGAAGTCAATGGAGGGCCGATTTTCCTATACACTTTCCTGCACATATCCTTAAGTTGTACTGGACAGGTTTATGTAATGTGTATCGGAAAGAGTACAGAATAGTTACCATGTACAAAAAGGTATACGAAATCCATTATATTTTCAGTGTTTCAGAAAGTGCCATAAATAACAAGTTGATATAAATATATTTTATATTCAAGTATTTGAATTAATTAATTACAATTACATTTATTACATTACCGGTAAATGTATAAATAATACAATGATTTAAAATTCACTAAGAAGATCATTATTTGTCAAATACAAAGACAATAAATTGTCAGTTTATTCCTTAAAATTTCCAGTGTGATATTGTGTTTTTGCAGCATTCAATTTTATATTTAATATATCAAAAAAATTTATCCTATGTACTATTTGTATATGCACTGAAGATTGAAGTAGGTACAGGCTATATTGTCACAGACTATTATGTTGTCATCTAAATTATTCAAGTTTTCTAGGTGACAAGAACATTTTCAGCCATTGCTAAACATGCCTGACAGAAACATCACCCTACCATACTGGATGATTATAACCTCCCAGCTTTAAAAGCTAATATATTAATTGATATACTCCCATGGATGGGGTGATGTTATGGCCAAACATGTTACCAATGGCAGAAACTTTCTTGTTACCTCTCTTGTAGTCTTTATGATGCTCTTACAGACATTTATCAAACTTTACAGTTTTTTTTTTAACTTGAACGCTTTTCCACAGTTGTATAGCTATGCTATACATTATGCATGACTTAATAGTGCTAATAGCTATAGTGTGCTCTACATTACATATCTCTACTCTCTTTCTCTCTGAATATTCTCATAATTCCTTAGTATATGAAATAGTTCTATATCGTCACTGGTATGTACATGGTACTCATTTTTTAAAGAAGTGTCTTGGGGATTAACACTTATTTTTCTAAATTAATGCCGTATGTGTTGGTTTGTCATTAGCAGATTTAAAGCAATCAATGATTAGTGCCAATTAGTACCTGGTAGTTCTATAAGTGGTGGCATATTTTCACTAAATTTAAAATGTAATTTTATTAAATTTTTTTGTCAGTAATAAACATAAAAAACCTATTCAAAATGGGAATTTTTCTATGCTTTTGTAAGAGCTACTGTTTGAAGTATGCAAATTCAGGATTTTGTCTTCAGCATTTTTATTATTTAATTTAACAATATCAGGTGTTCCTGCTTAGAATAATTAAATTTATTTGCTACATCACTTCAAAATTAGAATTTTGTAATGCTGGCTATTTCAAGTTAGCCAATCAATTTGATGTGTAAGAAATACAAATTTAAGACTTCATACAAATAAGAATTCTGGTGAAGCTGTATTTTTAAAATGTGCTAGAACTGGAAAGTAATTATTAACTAGAATCAATATACAATTAACACCATGAAACTGCAAAATCATTAACAAGCTACAATAACTTCCAAGATATACGCAAAGTATCAAGATATTTGCATGCTAACCCATTCATGTATAGTAATAATAATATTTGTATTCAATATTTTGTAAAATCAATGCACGTAAACGATTCAGATTGAAAAAAACTACTGGTTGATTAAATATAATATGCTTATCCAGTACTTCTACTGTCTTATTATAATGTAGTATGTGAGTATTTTTCAGATTATATGTCACTCTGTCACCTCCATTAACTGCCACAAAATATGTCATTATAATTACATTTAATATAATACGGCATCACTTATTCAATATATAGCATACTAGCACATGTACCTACGACTAGTAGTTCTGCAAAGAGAATATAGGGCACAAACATTACTAACTATGTTGGATAACATTTGAATGCAGTATCACCGATAGTTAAATACAAATTGAAAAAATAGTAAACAGGATGGATGCTATATATAGATGCTGATTGTAACTACCTCAAATATATAATAATATAGTCTGAGCAATACAGCTGGATACAATGTCCATTTCATTTTCTACTTTGACTCTATATAATGTACAAAAAAGAGATGTTATTTTCTTTCACTGGCCAGGGTTTCATTCTAACTAAATGATATCATGCTTTTAATTTGGTATTGCTGCAACTTAGAGATTATTTAAAAATATAGATTATGAAAAAAGTGGATAGAACAGAAGTAGGCATGACTAATTATTGTAACTGATGGTTTCAAAAATATAAGCTTAATTATATAACAAACTGAAGCCAAATGATCATTGGATCATGCTTTAATGCTACTTCTATGGTTACTTTTTCGTTGCTATTGTAATATTGTAGCTAATTTTATTACATTGGTAATTCTTTGGAGAAGTATGAATTTCACTGGGGGTGGTGAATCCCAGGTTTCCTGGATTAAATTCGCATTTTATACTTGCAGCATACATAGTGTGTAAAGGGAAGTTGTGCTTTAGCTACTTGCACTATTTATGAATTAAGAGTAATTGACATTTTTTTTTCAATTTTGATTCATTCTGCCACAAGTCATTGATTATTGAATTATTTTGATAATATGGAGAAATGATCTAATAGTGAAAGTTATACATATATATTATATAGATATAAATATATATTGGGCTTTGGGAGCCACCATAGTTTACAGCGTCAGTGAAATATCAATTTTGTTAGTATTCAACACTGGAATATCCAAGGCATGAACAACATAATTATTATAACCTAAACTAAGAAGGGTAATTTTGGGAAATAAACCAACTATAAATGTTGGTTGTTGAATCTTTACAGCTCTTAATTCCTGTTCTAGTCAGAACCAGGTAGTCTTAACCTTTTCATGGTCGGGTTTTTTTTTCTTCAGCAAACTATTGAACATTTCGAATGTTTTTGTTACTAATTGTATTGTATTTTTGTGTTTGTAGGAACTCTTTATTATTCACAATAACTACTTTGGGCATACATTCTGTAATTTTGATAATATAATCATTTCAATTTTTAATAAATATGTGGTAAATAGCAAAGAGAATACTGATAAAGTGAGCAGTCAAATAATATATCAAAAAAGTAAATCCTATGTACTATGTTACTATGTTGAATATGCAGCAAAGATCGAAGAAGGTGCAATCTATGTTGTCATAGCTATGTTGTCGTAGACTACTATGGTGTCATCTAAATTATTAAAGTTTTCTTGGAGACAAGAACATTTCAGCCATTGCTAAACATGCCTGACAGAAACATCACCCTGCTATATTGGATGCTCATAACCTCCCAGCTTCAAAAGTTTATAATTTACATACTCCCATGTATGGAGTGATATTGTGGCCTCCATAATGGCTGAAACTTACTTGTTACATATCTTGTATTCTTCATGATGCTCTTACACACATTTCTCAAATATTCATGTTTTTTTAACTGTACACTTTTCCACAGTTGTATGGCTATGCTATGCTGATATTATTAAATAAACTACTGAAGGAAAAAGCCTGAATTTGCATACTGCAAACAGTAGCTGATGCATATGACTTAATAGTGCTAATAAGGTATAGTGTGCTTAAAATTATACATCTCTACTCTATCTCTCTGAATATTCTCACAATTCCTCATTAGATGAAATAGTTTTTTTATATCATCACTGACAAGTACAATGTACTCATTATTGTACAAGTGACTATGTGACATTACTATTATATTTACTCTTTCTTATGATAATTGAAAAATAATGTGTGCCAATATTATAACGTCCTTGATAATATAATAAAAACAATCATTATTGTTAAACGTTTTTACTTGTAATCTAAGATCCACTAGAGATAACTATTTCAATAATACTTTTTTCAGATGAGATAATCTCTATATACTTGGTTATTAATGAAATAAACAATGATGTATAATAGAATCTAAATTATTCCATCAACAACATCTGGTATGTTTATTTTATTTTATTTCTGTCTAAACATTTTTATGGTGTAACCCATTATGCATACTCTATTTTAAAGGATTTATTTTCATATTTATTGCAATAAAAAAATTTTTTCTCCTCATAATACAGCTCAATTTTTTGACCGCAATATCTAGCCAATTAAATGTATTCTCTCTCTTTCACAGGCTTTTTAAAAAAATACCGAATAAATAATATTTGGTCGCCACTGGGAATTGAAACCAGTACTACTTGTATAGCTATACAAGCAGTCCAGGGTTCGATTTCCGCTGGTGACCAAATATTTTCAATTGTGTATAGTTAAAAAAGCCTGTGTAAGAGAGAGAATAAGTATTATTATTAGGGATGTGAAGTGAATACTGGTTGATTTTTTAAAGATTGCTTTAACTTAGGGACTTACGAAATACAATTTCTAAACTGAAATTGATCTATTGAACCAAATTTATTCATTTTCACCAGTGTTTTGCTAGCAAATTTGAAAAAATAGCGTAGAGTTATTTGTAAGGTGAAATTAATTTTGTATATTGACACCTCTGCTATAGCTATTATTTGTTTATATAGTACATGTGTTGACTCCATTTGCTTAAAACTGAAACACAATACTAAAAGTACAATAGATTTTCTAAAATACAATGAAGACTTTGATGTCGTTCACTGTTAGCTACTTAAGTGTAAAACAACATGTTTATGGTGCAATCTGTGCCAGGTGATTGTATTTGAAATGGGAATTCTTTAATTGTTTTAGACATGAAATTATAATTATCTTCAATTTTTTTAGAATTGACTAAAACAAGTGAAATGAAAGCCCTACCATACGTAGTTTGGTTATAAACTTAATAAAATTGTACCAATGATATTATGTTAATTATTATAGAAGATTTATACGTCCACACATAATACATTATATATTTCATAAAGGTCACGGTTGAAATTCTCACATGCATATATTTAGCATTTAGTGTGTCCAGATTTTTGTGCCATATTTGAATTATTCCTGAATTAAGAGTAATTGGCATTATTTATATTTTATATTTATATTCAACTTGATCTACTACAAGACATTGGTAATTGCATGAAGACATTATATAGCAATTTTCTGATAGTGAGAGTTATTATATTATATTCATTGTCTGAATCCCATAAGTTCTTTTCAAAAAGTTGAAACGTTGGGTTAAGTTTTAATTAAGATAATAGTGGTTGGTTGAATTAGAAAATTTGCTATTATTATATTCATGTAAGTTATACAACTAAAAGTATTTTAACTTCAAATATCAATCATAATGATCCATTTGGCACTTGCATAACAACTCAACTACAAAGTGATTGAAAGACAAAATCAGTTGAATTATTTTATTGTACAAGTGACTATGTGACATTACTATTATATTTACTCTTTCTTATGATAATAAAAAAAATGTGTAAAAAAAATTTGAAGAAAATAGCAGTTATTTGTAGGTGAAATTTATGTATTTATTGACACATCTTCTGTAACTATATATTGGTTTATTTAGTAAATGTGATGACACAATTTGCTTGACTAATTATATGCACAGTGATTACATCACTTATAGCTATATATAGCAGAGCTTTCATTTCACTTGTTTTAGTCAATATATTCTATACAAATTTTAAGATAATTATAATTTCATGTCCAAAAAATTAAATAATTCCCATTTTAAATACAACTGCACCTGGTACAGATTGCACCACAAACTTGTTGTTTTACACTTAAATAGCTAAACATGAACCACATCAAAGCCTCCATTGTATTTTAGAAAAGATACTATATTTATAGTTTGGTGTTTCAGTTTTATGAACTTAATTATGTATACTATTGTAGAGTTCAATAATAAAATTGTACCCACAATGGTGTTGCACAATGTTCATTAGCTATATGAAGGATTTATATATGTACACATTGAATACATGTACATACATGAAGGTCATGGAATATTCTCTTCATTTTTTGATTCATTCTACCACAAGTCATTGGTTGAATTTTGATAATAAATTTTGATAATACTTAACTGATATCATTCTCTCAGGAGCTCCTGCAAGTTTGTGGGAGTGATCTGTCAGATCTGTGTCATTGTAATACAACAATCACCATAATTCTTTTTTACATTTTTTCTTTTGCAATTATGCTTGCTCATATAGACTACAAAAAAAAATGGGGATGTTCATCAGGAAGACACCACTTTTTTTCTTTTCTAAGCCACCACATAGGGAAGCTCAGATTAGTAGCAGGGATTCATATAACGTTTTACACTAGGTGGGGGGTGGGGGTGGGGGTGGAAATTTTGTGGAGTCACAAAAATATTATAGCCTCATGAAAATGATGAATTATGACTATGAAACATTATTAGATGAAAGCTCAGACAAACTGTTATAAATTGCTATTGAAGGACCAAAACTATAGTCATTATTTTGAAGAATTATTTGACATTTTAAAATTTAGTGGGGGAAACTAAATATAGGGAAATCCCAGGGCTCCCATAGTCGTATGAAACCCTGTAGTGAGTGTACTACTTAGTAAATAGCAAGAAGCTTTGTCTCTTATGCTTTTCTGGTTCCTGCTGAGGCCGTCTCTGTATTTACAGCAAAATGTCTGAGTAATCCTGACTGGACGTGCAGTAAGCGCTAGTACACCACTCCCGTGGGCCAGGGGAATAGGCAGAGCTAAGAGTTGGGGAGGCCTTATCCTAGGGGCGGAGCTCCTGTCCTAGGACGGTTCCAGGTGGGACCTCTCTCCCTTAGGGCCTCATTCCGGGGAGGAATTGTTGTGTGGAGCCGAGGTCCTGTGGAGCCGAGGTCCTGTGACACCAGACCACCTGAAAAAGTTCAGAATGTGGTAAACGTGGCCACAAATTTCGCATACGGAGAATGGCATTGAATTGGATATTTTTTTATTAAATTTGTGGCGGGAATAAACTACCACTATTCTCCTCAATGAGAATTAGCTAATTACAACTTTCTCAACGGTCTTTACTAGAGTTCTATTAGTTTAGTTGTGTGTGCATTGTGTTTTGTTGCATTATTGAGAGCAGTTTAGAATAGTGTTTAGTTGTATTTATGAATGATGAAAAATGAGTGTTTAATTGCATTTTTAGCTGTGTTTAAAATTGTCTTAATTTGTACATTTGTATTAAATATTTTTTGCTGTCAATGCATGTATATCTCTTATTTATTACCTCCACTTTACTAGATTTAAGAAGTGAATTTTTTTCACTAAATCACAGTACATAGTGGTATATGTGCCACATGGAATAGCATTATAATGAACAAGATTTGTGAATATAGCAAAGTATAATTTTAATGTGTCAGTGACATCTACACGTATGTACCTAATTGAGGTGTCTTTTGTTTAATAAACATGAAATTTTCCCCACGATGAAATAGAAAGTACAGTCCTTAATGTTGCATAAATTTGCATCCTCTTTCTCACTTTTAGGTTTTTGATGTGAGATGAGTTTTTGAAATACACCATTAAAATCCTATAATCAATTGATAATGGCAACTGCACTTACATGACTAATGGGACTATGTCATGACCCATAATTAGTGGCATTGGGAGCCACCATAGTTAAAGTGTCAGTGAAATCATAATTAATTTGTTAATTACACTTTTTGCAATAATTTCCAAGGAGTTATTATTCAACACTAACATATCCACGGCATGAACAACATATTATAACCTGAACTAAGAAGGGTAAATTTGGGAAACAAACCAACTAGAAATGTTTGGTTGTTTGATCTTCACAGCTATTATATCCTGTTCTAAGTCAGCACGAGGTAGTTGTATATGAAGTGGGATATCTTCACTAAATTGGGATAAAAATATATAAACAAGAATAGTCAATTGGCAAACAAATAATACTTTATTCAAGATGTAATTGTTTATTGTCAACCTAGCTACTGTTACAAATGTGCAGCATGTTTTATCTCAAATATTATTGTTGTTTACTTCAACAGTCAGGTTCTTACTATTTACAGTGCTACAATCGAAATGAATGCATTACAGTGAAAAGTATAATTTATATACTTTGCCTTTACTTGTATTTGTTTTTTTGAAGTACAAGTTCTGCAGAATAAAGACTTATATGTATGAAGAAATCAATATTTTTTAATTTGTAGAGGGAAACACTAACACGAGGTCAACCTCTACTGAATCAGGTGGTAAGGCTGGCCTCTCGATTGTCGTCTGAGACTTCTGCCCTCAGTAAATCAGACAGGCAATGTTTATTGTAAACAGTTGCTTTTCCTCTTAATAATAATTCATAATGAAAATAACTTCATAATTTTTGGTTGAATGTATATGGTCATTCAGTATCTCCATCAATTGTATTATGTGAGTGTATCTTGGATAACTCTGTAAACTAGTGAAAGATAATATATATACTTAGCAATTATAATACAACCTTCTATATTTAAAATCTCTGAGCATCTTAGAGTTTGACAAGTGATTGGCTAACTACCTGAAATTTCCTATTATTTGTACTGTGTGAGTTATGATCATAATTTTATAACTTATTGAATACATAGTGTGCATCATTTCATATTGATATAAATATTTTGATGTTATTGTTGAGTTAATGTCAAATAAAAGGAGTGTAATCTGCTTTGCTCAATTCCTTAATAAAATTAAAATTAATTTTTTCAATGTTATATATAATTATAAGTAAATTAAATACTACAATTTGAGCTAATCAAACAATTAATTATGTTAATTTCTTGAGTTTGATCACAAAAATTGTTGAAGAAGTTATTGTTTATAAGCATATTAAAACCGTGAGCCTTACAATGAGTTCAATAAGTAATCCAACTAAAAATATATTATATACACTCACAATAGACAATACAACTACATGTGTAATAGCTCTGAATGAAGTAGCAGCAGTCTTCAAAGTACTTGCAATAGAGACATCTTGGGAGGCAATCATTTTCAAAGGTCCAGCTATGCTTATCTTTACTGCAAAAAGAAAGAATTAATAAATTCATTATAGTATAATGCACTACAGTACATAAAGACCACATTTTTGTTGTGTATTAATGTAGTATGCCATAATTAATATTTACTATGTCAATGAAATATATGTATATTTCAGCCTCATAGTCTTTAATGAATTCATTTCCATTGTACTGGGAAAATTATTGTGTGACATAAAAAAAATTAAAAAAATATATATAAGAAAATTACACATCAAGTTTGGTATTTTCTTTGTCATAGTAAAATAATAACTTAAAATATAATAATTAAACATCTCAATATTTACATACCAGGTAAGAACGACAATATATCAGGAACAGTCATAACAGATACAAAGTACTCTCCAGAGCCATGAGGCAGCGATGTGTACAATATACACAACTCATCACATCTTTCTAAATGTATGTAGTGTATTTGATTATATGTTTCATTAGTCATTGATGTAATGTTGACTATGTAGTAGTCAATCCTATACACACATCGAGTAGTTCCTGAAGTATTCATCTAATGCACAATAAATAAATTGTTATACCCTATAACTTACATAGAATATTTATTACCTGATGTATCCAGGTTAAGGTGATGTTGTTGTTTGATCCTTCATACATCCTTATAGTATGATTGCTCGAATCTGATTAGAATGCAAAAAGTGAATATGTGTAGGTGTAATACATATGGGTATGTGCGAATAAAAATAAAAAGATGAATTAATTGTAAAATAGTAATGTGAGAATTTAACTTTAAATAGACACTGCATATACCTTGTGGATTAATGAATAACCTGTCAACAATAATACTATTATTACTGTAGTTAAATTTTATAATTTTAATTTCATATTCTGTTTCTTTGTTAAGTTCATTACATTTGATTGTTTGCTGATATATCGAACAGTTTACAGATGGAGAAATGTTAATGACATAATCTTTAATATCACATTCTTTGGACTTGTTTTGAATCTTTATGATTATATCAAATGTGACCTTTTTATTTATACTTTGTCTTTTGAAACATTGCAATTCTGACATATCTGAAAAAAATACAAGTATTTCATAATTTCCATAATTATTACAATGAGAAGTAAATATGTACATTAATAATATACATTATATTATAAAATTAAATTATTTATGATGATGCATTCTCTCTTGTTTGCATGGTTTGTTTAACACATTGGAATTCTTCAACTGAACTATGTCAACCAATTGGTATGAATATATATAATAAGTAAAAAAAAGAAAAAGAATAAAGAAAGAAGTGTAAAACTATTTCTATTTTCTGCACTGTTTTACTAATGTTGTATAAAAGTCATGACATAATGACATAATCAGTAGTTTTAGATTACATCACCAATATATTAAATATGTTTAGTCATTACAATTTAGCCAGCAAGTATAATTTATTTATTTACTCATTGATTGGTAATCTATAATATTATGTTAAAACAGTTAGCTCACACATTACGAGAATAGATACAATTACCTTCATAGATTGTTGACAGAGATAATGAACTATTTAGTAAACTTTTTCCACACCAAATTCGGGAGATATTTCTTGTTAAGAGATTTTCTGTACTAATGCAAGCTATTGTAGTGAAATGATACAGTACTGGATCATGTGGTGGCACACTGGTGAGTAGTATTACAAGTCCATAATGTAAAGAATCAGAGGTAGTTAAATTGAATGGTAAATCGATATTCCCTACTTCTGTATATCTAGCTATTGGAGTTGTGTTAGAGTTGATCCACCACAATACTCCTGATAATCTTGTGGCATGACAAGTGAACACAATATCTCCAGGACATTGAGAAGTGAGCGAATTTGGACCAGATGTCAGTGTTACTCTATCATTTCCATTTACTAATTAGGCAACTGTTAGGCTAAAATAACTTGACATAGATAGCTACCTGGTAAACAGCAATAACAAAATGCTGTCTGCCTATTTTACTGATCTTTTCTCAGCAAGAATTTAAATAATCTCTTAAATAACTTATTTAGACAGCTAATTCTAATTTTACATACCAGGTAGCTAAAAATTATAATGCATCATTTGAAGTCATAACAATAGATAGGTACAAGTACTCTCCAGAACCATGTGGCAGTGATGTGTGCAGCGTACATGTCTCACCATCGCATGTCTTTCAAAAGTATTTGTGACTGATGTAATGTTGACTAGCTATGCAGTAGTCTATTCTATACATACACATTTACTTGCTTCTGGAGCTATAAACACATGAACAAAATGGGATTAATTATTGGGTTTTACTTGAATGTTATAGCTAAGTTATAGATCCTGAATGTTGTTAATGTTGTTGTTTACTCCTTCATTAATCCTTACAGTGAGAATGCTTGGCTCTCATTATTGTACATAATATGATTCAGTTATTATTGGCTGAAATAATTATAATAATAGGAAATGTTTCTCTTTTTAACAGCCAATAATACTTAACCCGACGTTTCGACTTCTTGCCGAAGTCCTCTTCAGGTCAACTGATGAGGACTTCGGCAAGTATTCGAAACTTCGGGTAAGTTATAATTAAAATAGTGGCAGTTAAAAAGAGAAAAATTTCCTATTAGTACATAATATGTACACATTATTCAATATACCATAATTATGATGAGTGTGGATAAACCAATAATAGGAACCAACATACAGTTAAACCTTTGAATAAAATCTTGGTCTCTTCTCAGAGGTTGGTCCCTTCTCATATTGGTGACGAAATTTTTGGACACTTTTCTGAGGTTGATCTTTACTCAGAGGTTCTTTTGTAAAATGTTATTTATATCAAGTGAAGCCACTATTTCCTTAAAACTGAAACTTAACACTGAAGCTACAATAGTCTTTCTAAGAAAATAGAGACTTTGATCAGTTTTACTTGTAGCTACTCATATGTAAAAACTATTGTTATTAGTGCAATCTGTACCAGGTGATGGTGGTATGTTATGTGTAATGGGAATTCTTTATTTTTTTGACTTAAAATTAAAGTTATATACTGCCTGAAAAGAGTCCATTGACAACCATAACAAAATCCATAGACTGTGCTGGTAGAGTTACCAAAAAATTGCCAAGTTTATAAGTTAACAAACTAGTTTCCAACATGTTGAGCACGAATTTACGATTTTATTATGGTTGTTAATGGACAATTTTAAAATTGATAATTATCTTCAGTTTGTATAAAATACATTGTCTAAAGAAAGTAAATTAGAATACTGCCATAAGAACTGATGTAGTAATCATTGTGTACACAATTAGTTATAATCGTAATGTGGTAGTAGATTTGGATAAGAAATAGCTGATTCTCTGTATTAGAGATATTAATGCATTGATTATATATATTTTTTGTGGATTGTGTGACTGCAGTATGTACCAGTTAGCTAGCTACTTGTCCTATTGATACACTTTTCTAAGAAATCTTTATAGGATTAGTTAGATATTGTTTGCATTAGTTGATGCTACTATAATTGTGCTATATAATTAATATTGTTTACATTATAATTGTGCTGTATAATTGATTATATTGCTAGATTAAGTCCTCAGCTATTTGGAGTCATTGGTTACTGTTCTTTTTTAGTTATTGCAGCAATAAGTATGTCACCAGGCTCCAGTATTATGTGAAATATATTATCTTAGCTGATCTGAAACATTTATGATGTTCAGGTTTACCAAACCACTAGTTACAATCTTGGTATTGTATCTAATTATCCACTGTAGTTATTCTTATTATGCATACATAGTTATATTATGTTTAAAAAAATATTAAACAAAATAAAAAATAAATGGAAGAGAATAAAACACATTTTTCCATATAGAAAATGACAAGAATACAAATAATATTATAATAAATGAAAATAAGACAATATAATATATTTATTATTATTATATATATATATTATATATGTGACCGTCTACAGGAAAATCGGGCACAACGCGGCCCCGACGAAAAATAATTTTTTTGCACTTACGCACTCCTCGGCATCCAGATATTAAGCTCTCCAAGTTTTATCGTCGTACCTTTAGCCATTCCCGCTATATATCACCTAACCGTTCCCTTCGTTAGGCTTATTTAATACAATTTTAAGAACTAAATCGATCTTTTTGCGACGTCCCGCCACGCATGACCAGCCGTACCTTGTGCCGATTTTCCCATAGACGGTCACTATATATATTTACAATATAATAATACTTATAGACCACCCCCCCACGAGTCAGAGTACAATATGGGAAAAACATCTTTTACGAAGACGCAAAATCACTTCACGAGCAAAGGGGCGAGTAAAATGTGGCGTCGGAGGTAAAGATCATTTACCAGATTGTTAACGCACGAGTGTGATAAGTGATTTATTGCGTCTTTGAAATTTTTCTCAAACCGGTTACCACATACAATTTTCATTGATTACTCGCTACGCGCGCGCTACAAGTAGCGTACAATATAAACCGTACAATATGGGAGAATACAGAACGCTCGCGTGATGCGGAAATATTCAAGTAAAAATATCAAAGCTGCAATAAATATATATATATTATATAATATATTATATATATTATATAATTATTATAATTATTATATATAATATAATACAATATATTTTATATATTATATAATATATAAAGATTAAGGTGGCTTGCATGCAGAATAGAGCCAGCATCCAGCCAATTACTACACACTCTGCAATTTATGACAATTTTTTTTAAGAACCATCGGTTTCAATGAACAAACCTTCTCTTATGTCGCTGCTCACCATTTATCGTCATAATATTTGAAAGTAGATTAAAGGATCATAGGGTTATGCTTCCTGACTTTAGAGGAAAAAAATTGCAGAAAGATATTCTTGAATGGTGCAAAAATATACTATTGCAACAACAATCACCAAGTCCTCCTTACACACTGAGTTTACTAGCTTTTCTGCATGATCATACTTTTCAAATTTTTAGAGTATTTGGAAGTTATACCCAGTAGACTTATAGTGACAGGCTCTCTCGATAGTCAAAGGTTCTGAGTCTGTTTTATCTTGTCCATATCTCTCGCACTAAGCTATCCAATAGAGGGGATCTTTGATAACTGGGGGGACCATACATAACGACAACGTTGGGTTGGGGCGGACCTGATTTTACTGGGAAACAAATATTTCGGTACAGATATTCTAGTTGTGGTGGTTAACTATTGCACTCCCAATTAATTACAATAGCTTGATGCCGCTTTTAATGTTCGTAAGAACCCCTTTCTCGGAGATCCGTAGTTAGACCAGACTTACAGTCTACATTATTTTTTATTTCACTGAGAACTAGAAAATAAGATAATGATGTCAAAGGAAATAATAATTTCCCATTCGATTCACTGGGAAATCAATAGAGAATCCGTGGTGCAATATCGCGTCGGTAGGGTTTGACAAGGTACCACAAGTCGGCTGTATTCAAGCTCCACCATTAGTAATAGTAATGTTATTAGTCCAGTATTTTTACTTTTGTAATATTGACTCCGTATATAAATATCGTAGAGGCACACTCAAATATCAGATAATGTTGGTGCCAACTTTTCTACTGCTGCTATCAGTAGGTATATAGTCTAATTTATTTAGTATGAAACGTATATTATCTGTGCTGTCTAAGTAGTGGTTGCAGATGAAAGTGACAGAGTGACACTGACGTCTGGTCTTAATTCACCCACTTCTGGATGTCCTGGAGATATTGTTTTCACTTGTCATGTCAACAGATTATCAACAGCATTCTGGTGGATCAACTCTAACACAACTCCAATAGCTAGTTAGTTGTATATTATATGTTCAGAACAGTAATAATATTGTGTGCAGGTCATATTAAAGTGTAGCACAGCAACTTCTGGTACTGGGTAGTTTTATAAGTTGCTTTCTCAATCCAATGATGAGCATTTGAATAATTCATATTTAATTGTTACTACAGCTAGGCTACTAACATTTTTGAAAGTATTATTATTTGCATTTATTTCTGATTTATTTAAAGGAATTGTGAACATATATAATTACAATCGATTCTGAAAACAATATATTTTGACAATTGGTATGTGTTTAATGAGCAGTATTTTTTATTAAAAAAAATTCTATGTGAACGTTATGAAAATAATGTTTCAAACCAGTTGAATTAACATAAGTACAGTATTTTTATCAAACACACAGCTAATAGTAGGAGGTAAGTTATATGAACTGCCACAGCTAAATTTGTATTAGCTAGTTATTTATATCGTGCCGTGAAAATATAACTCAATTTATTTTTTCATTGTTTGACCATAAGCCACATTAGGTGTAATCTCAACTTCACTAGCAGGATTGTCTTTTAACATTATATCTTCATATATAGGCACTGATGGAGTCTGTTTATATTTAAGTTGTTTTTTCTGTACTAATTTAAACATGATTGAACACAATAATCCACATGTTAATCCTGATATAATACCAGCTATGAATGATCCAATAGAGATTCCTACTTCAATAATACTGTTTTCAGATGAGATGAATTCTGCAAAAAATATATAAACAAAATATATATATATATAAACTTGAAAGGTATAAACAATATTGTATATTTATAATAATATAATATTCCATCCGAAATAACTTCACAATGATATCTTTAGATACATGACCTGTGAAATAACTTGTGATATTTCGTGTTTGCACAAGCCCACTATCCTTGGGGGTTTGTGGAGCCCCTATAACCAATTTTAAGCTGTGAGTTAGCAGTCCTGTTACTAACTACAGTAGTGAAGATTTCTAGTGTGGAATAAACCACTTATTACACTCAGCAGAGTGATATGGCTAGAAATTTCACTCTCATCAGGTTTTATTTTCACTCGCCTAGCCTACTCTTGAAATATTTCACCATATCACACTCTGACTTATTTTATAAGTATTATAATATTGAAGTATCTGAATTACATTATCAGTCACATCTGATATAGTATTTTGGGGCATCTTTTACTGTATACGTTATGTCGTAAACATGTATATACCTGATTATGGTGTATGAGTGTGCTGCTTGCACATGCCATTTTATAAGTATTTTCTTCTTTATTGCTATATTACTAAACAAAATACAGCTCATTTTTTTGCCTCTGTAGCTAATTTATTGGCACTATAATGGAAACTCATCATTACAAAACTTACAAAATGTTTACCACATTACAGTACTGAAATAATAGTAGCCAAAATTTTACTTACCACTTAATTGGTTCATGTCACTGGTAGATACACACATTTGCTTTGCTCCACGTACTTCTACTGATACTGGTGAGGACAGTCCCACATCATTGCCAGCCTGTATTGTTACATTATATCCTGCTGGACTATTAGCTAGTATTGTGGAATAGGAACATAAATTATTACTACATATTGAATTATTCAAGTTGACTTCTTTTATTTCTGTTGGAGAGTTAACAATAATTCTATAATACACTCTGCTGTATGAACATCTCATTCTTGCTGCTTCATTCTGTAATAAATTGTCAACATAAAGTAATAATTTGATCTAAATTCTAGCAATTTTGTCTAAAGTTTTTCTTTTACAAACTCATCATATAATAATTATGTTCTTTATAGTCATTTTATATTTTTATGACTAAAAGATCTTAAATTTTATCAATAATTAGTCTATATGTAAAACGTAATGTATAGTTAATTTTTTTAAGAATGATTCTAGTAACAGATTGAATATAATCATTATGTAATTTACCTTGTATAATGTTGTCCACTGCAAAGCCACTAGGGTGAAATTTTTAACCCATTCATCTGTAGAATGTGCAGCAATAAGCCTTGGTACTGCTGGAGCTATTAAAAAAAAGTTACAAAAACTCAATAAAGATATTTATTCTTTTTCATGCCACCACATAAAATAGTTGCAAAATCTTACACACAAATAATAATCAAATAAAATTGAAATCAGTACAATGTGTATTTTTACCTTGTAATTGTACAATAAACATTTCTACTGCAACTGTCTCAGCATGATAGTTTAATTTTGTTATCCTCACAGAGTAAATTTGTGAAGAAGATAATTTTTGGCAAGTAAATTGATGTTGTTGTCTTGAACAATTTAGCGAAGGAAGTATGTCCACATTGTAACCATTGAAGGTTTGGTTAATTGAAATTTTGAAGGTAATCATTAAATGCCTCTCTTGATATTGTTCTGTATAGCATATTAGATCAGAAATTTCTGGAAAATAGTACATAATGTGACAATTATTATCTGAATACAAATAGTTCTATGACAATTTGTAATCAAATATTTGAACTGGATGATGGTACTCAGTGGAGTACAATGATGAAATACATTGGGGGGCTGCTATTAAGAGTATATCGTTAGGGTGCATGGTTCCCAAAAAACTGGTTTTACCACATGGAAAAATGTAAATTTTAATGGTTAAATTAGGTTCAAATTTCAAAAATGTTAATTTGCAAATCCAGTCAAGTTTAGTTAAAAATAATACCCTCTACAAACAATGATTTAGAGAGGCAATACTGAAACCTGTTATAGCACAAACAAGTTAACTCTAATAAGGTGGTGTGTTAACACTCTCTAATCTTTTCCAGAATTTCAGATTGTATTTTTTAATGTGCAAAATATGCTCTATTAAAATGTTGCCATTGAGATCAAAATGTACCTTTGTCATTGCCTTCCAAACAAAAGATAAAAAAATTACTCTGAAAGATGACTGCGCTGAACTAAATTCTGTTTTGGTCTCTAATAATCCAAGATTTGTAGAAGCTGCTAAAAAACACAGGTGACACATCAGATCTAGTATATTAGTAGCTGATTTAGCACCTGCTAGGTGTCACATACAATCTACTATTATATTGGATCTGTAATTGAACTATAACAATAACTCAACGTCATCTAATGTAGTTTGAGCATGGGAAATTTTTGGGTAAGCAAGCCCCCTCCCCCTGAAAATTTTAGGATTAATCATTGGCTCTCCCCTAGGCCCCCACTTCCTATGCCTCTGTTGCTACTACTAATTGAAGCTGTCAATTAATTTGAAAAATTCAAAAAATTGATGTTTTTTTTGACATTGATGAAATGTGTCTTTTATTGTATATGCATTGATTTTTCTATTGACCGAATTGTATTGCGCAATCAAGCTAATTATACATACTCGATCAGTATGTTGCCAGTAGATATGCTTGTAATTAAAAGTGAAAGATACTATATTATTGTAATTAATATTTAATATTTTACCTGTATATACTATTGTAGGAGCACCTATAATTGAATTTGCATTGCCATGGTCAGTTTGTATTGACACTGAATATCCATAAGGACTATAGGATAGAGTAGTGGAAACATAGTTTATTCCAGAGGAATGAATATATTTTGTGGCATTATAGATATTCACAGTGAAATCTGTCAGTGATGTGATATTCACTATATAGTCTTCAACTCTGTGACATGAACCAATATCAGAACTGTTAGCCTATAAAAAGTCAATCAATTATATCATAAAAAAAAATAATGTAATGTTTGGTAATTGTAAGGAATCACCATGTCTGTCCATTGAAGTGTTATATTGCTGGAGAGTAGTTTCATGTCAGACACAATATTTCCTTTGATAATAGTTGGGGTGATCACACCTGCTATTAATTAAATACACTGTGAATAAGATAATTTTATATCACTGAATCATCTATAACTTACTATAAATTAAAAAGAGGCATTAAATTACTTAGATGAGTTTTATTGCTAAATTTAACTAATATTCTTTACCACGAGTTACCTGGATACTGTACTGTCAAATTATAATGATAGAGAGTACTGGAATTGTAATCAAACATAATGAGAGATATCTGATATTCTTCATTATTATGTAATTGAATACATTCAGAAATTCCAGTATTATACGTACAGTTAACAGAAGGTAGTAAATATATATTTAAAATAGATCCACATAATGGTGTACACATTCTTGGTATAAACTGTAAATTAAATGTGTCATATTCCACTTTTGGAACTATTGAGCAAATTATTTCTGATGTGTCTACAGAAAAACAACATAAAATTGGTCATTAATATTGTTAATTTATTATTAATTCACTTAATTGTTGTTTTAAATAGTAGACAGAGAAGCATTGATGAGTGCACTTCTTTCACACCAGATTATAGTTATATTTCAATTGTGATCATAATTAATACAATTGGGTATTCACTTCAGCTTTTAATTTTTATTGAAAAGATTGTATATACTAAACACAATTTATTGAGTGCATGAGACCTTTAGCATAATAATAGCAGATTAGTGCTCTTCAGTGGCACAGGTTTTGGATTAGAATATTTGTAAACATACCTTAATTATATGCATGTATTCATATCCTGAACAGCACACCCAAAATATTTCACAGGCAGTCAATCTTTAGACAACATTTTATGAATGATTGGCAATAAAGAAAAAACACTTTTGATTGTAATTTAATATTCATATTCTCTGAATAGTATAGGTTCCAAGG